>MDTD01105857.1_pt1 | contig 124582 bp, 107 predicted proteins | sample 811221 | NCBI WGS metagenome assembly MDTD01 (sample SAMN05326646, study PRJNA326480) | marine metagenome | isolation source: seawater | place: Pacific Ocean: South West | collected 2011 | reverse complement strand
GGTCGTTGCCAGAATTTTATTATAGGGATGTTGAGCAATCAGCATCCCTTTTTTATTTGCGGAAGATAAACAATGAGGTGGCAACAACCTACTCTACGAAGGGCTACGCGCCCCGGCCGTTGCCAGAATTTTATTTATAGGGATGTTGAGTAATCAGCATCCCTTTTTTTATGGTAAACCAGTCAGGTTTTCGAAACCTGACGGGTTTATTTATTTATTAAAAATTAAATTGTTGGTTTAATTCGACCCCTTTCAATTAATGTATCCCAACGAACTCAAATAAACATCATGAAAAAAGCCAGTATCCTGCTATGCATAATTAGCTTAACGCTCCTCTCTGACCTCTTTTCCCAACAGTCTAAGCCTGTAAGAATCGGAATTGCAGGGCTTACCCATGGCCATGTAAATGGGTTACTCCGTGTAATGGATAATGAGGCTTTTGAAATTGTAGGCATAGCCGAATCAAACGCTGAACTTGTAGATAAGCTGGTCGATCGGTTCAAATTTTCCAGAGATCTGGTTTACCCAAGTCTTGATAAAATGATTCAGAATACAAGGCCACAGGCTGTTGCCGCATTTAATTCTACTTATGAACACCTGGAGGTAGTAGAGATATGTGCTCCAAAAGGTATTCACGTAATGGTAGAAAAACCACTGGCAGTAAACATGGATCATGCTTTAAGGATGAAGAAATTAGTTGATAAGCATAATATCATGTTGATCACGAACTACGAAACTACCTGGTACCCTACCAATCACAAGGCATTCCATATGATTGCTGAAGGAGAGGTAGGTGAAATAAGGAAGGTTGTCATACATGATGGTCATGCAGGACCAAAAGAAATTGGTGTCGGTCCTGAGTTTTTCGAGTGGCTAGTTGATCCTAAGCTCAATGGAGGTGGGGCGATTACTGATTTTGGATGCTATGGAGCGAACCTGATCACCTGGCTGATGAATGGGAAAAAACCATTGTCAGTATCATCGATGACTCACACCAATAAACCAGAGATATATAAAGTAGTAGATGATGAAGCAACAATAATTCTACAGTACCCAAAAACACAGGTGGTTATTCAGGCGTCCTGGAATTGGCCATTTTCCAGGAAAGACATGGAGGTTTATGGTCAGACAGGTACCATATTTTGCGACAATCACCGTGAACTAAGATATCGATTCAGTGCTCAGGCCCCTGAAGAGAAAATGATCCTCGAACCAAGGCCGTATCCATATGACAATCCTTATACCTTTTTGGCAGCCGTAGTCAGGGGAGATATTGATGTGTCCCCCGGAGATCTTTCTTCTTTGGAAAATAACCTGGTAGTGGTAGAGATTCTTGATGCGGCTAGAAAGAGCGCGTCAGAAGGCAAAGTTGTTTATCTGGAGTGATTAAAAATTGTGATCAAGCAATCTTCAATTTTATTCAAATTCCTAATTCAATCTTGTTAAATTTGCATTCCTAATCTACCCAAGGTGATCCACTTGTGCCACGGCATTGCTGGATACCTCGGAAATTTATTGGAAATACCCAGGTGGCGGAATTGGTAGACGCGCAAGGTTGAGGGCCTTGTGACCGTTTTAGGTCGTGCAAGTTCGATTCTTGTTCTGGGTACTTAAATTACAGAGTCCGGGTTTTCTACCGGACTTTTTTATGAATAATACTTATGAAGGTAGACGTAAAACTTTTCAAAGAGATCTGTGAAGCCCCGGGAGCTCCTGGCTTTGAAGATAAGATCCGTAAAATCATCATTCGAGAGGTGAAATCCTACGTAGATGAGCTCTCCATTGATAATATGGGAAGCGTGATTGCTGTTAAAAAGGGAAAGAGCGATGAGAAAAAAGTGATGGCAGCGGCTCATATGGATGAAATAGGATTTTTAGTATCTCATATTGATAATAATGGATTTATTCGGTTTCAAACCCTGGGTGGTTTTGATCCCAAGACCCTGACTTCTCAGCGAGTAATCATTCATGGAAAGAAAGATGTCATTGGGGTAATGGGCAGTAAACCCATTCACATGATGAAAGCCGAAGAGCGGAATAAGCCCAGCAAAATCGAGGATTATTATATCGATTGTGGCATGTCTCGAAAGGATGTGGTCAAGCTTATCGGCATTGGAGACCCAATCACCCGACAACGAGAGCTTGTTGAGATGGGTGATTGTCTAAATTGTAAATCCATTGACAACAGGGTTTCTGTCTATATTCTCGTAGAAACACTGAAACGCTTGAAAACAATACCTTATGATTTCTATGGGGTATTTACTGTTCAGGAGGAAGTGGGTTTGAGGGGTGCCAATGTAGCATCTCATCACATTGATCCTGATTTTGGAATTGCATTGGACACCACTATTGCTTATGACTTGCCTGGTGCGCAGGAGCATGAAAGGGTAACTGAGCTGGGTAAAGGCACAGCCATTAAGATCATGGATGCTTCTGCTATTTGTGATACCAGAATGGTGAAGTTCTTGAAAGATACTGCTGATAAGCATAAAATACCATGGCAGCCGGAGATTCTAGCTGCTGGAGGTACCGATACTGCAGGGCTTCAGCGAAATGGGAAACAAGGTTCGATAGCGGGAGCGATCTCTATCCCTACAAGGCATTTGCATCAGGTAATTGAAATGGCCCACAAAAAAGACATCGTGAATTCAATTGAACTACTGATGCGAGCCCTTGAAGAGATTGATACAGGTAAGTGGACGTTCTAAGAAGAAGTAGATGTAAAATAAAAAAGCAGGCCTTCCGACCTGCTTTTTTTTGTTAGTGAGTATCGTCTGTTGGATTTGATTCTATCGCATGAGAAGAATGATAACTATGGGTAATCTTCTCAGTTTGTGAAAGTAAAAGAGCTGAAAAGATGAAAACCATGTGAATCACAATTTCAATGATAATCGCCTGCTCAGAACCAGCCTGTAATTCTGCTTCCCGATAATCAACAAATGTTTTCAATAACTGAACCCCGGAGATGGATGCAAGAGAGGTGGCCAATTTGATCTTCAACTGTCCGGCATCAAGACCCTCCAACCATAGCGGTTTGTCTTCATGCATGTCTACATCAATCTTACTGGTAAAAATGGAATATCCACCGATAGTTACCATTACCACCAGGTTCATCACCATCGATATATCGACGAGTGTAAGTACTTTTAGCATCATTTCTGTTTCTGCCAGGATTTGTAACTTGGCAGCTACATGATATAATTCCTCGAAAAATTTGTACAAGTAAAGAAAAGAGGCGAGGATTAGCCCGATATAGAGGGGAGCCTGAACCCACCTACTCCAGAACATAAAACCTTCGAAGAAATTTTCAAACTTCTTTATTCCTGATTGTTCGTTGTCCATTTTTTAAGTTAGATTGAATTTAGCCTGAAATATAAGATTTTATTGATATCCTGATCGCATAATTCGATAAAAATCCAAAATAGGCAATAAATAATTCATATTTGAAACTCCCAATGATATGAAATATTACCTTGGGGATAAATCCAATTTTTCGTTATTTTGACACATTACAATCAAGTATTTAATGATCACAGGTCGATTCTTTAGATTAGTAGGGGTCATAGTTTTGATTGTTGCAGCCATAGCGACCTTGGTTATCGTCTTCCTGCCGTCCACGGCATACATGGAGCGTAGCCTACATATAAAGGCTCCTCCGGAAATTATCTATCAAGAGCTTATTTCTTTTAGAAATTTTAAAAACAGATCTCCCTGGGCAATCAACAATCCAAATGCCATTTATACTATATATGGCCCTGAAACAGGAGTTGGAGCTGGAATCCGGTGGGAAAATGGAAATGAGGATTTTCAGAGCGGAAGTATTGAGATCATAGATGTATTGAAAAATCAGTATGTAGTCAATAAAATGGAGTTTTCGGGATACGGTTCCAACCCCCAGTCCAAATGGATGCTTCATGCCACAGACTCTGGTACTCTGGTTACCTGGGCTTATGACGAAAAGGAGATCAAAGGGTTTAATAAAGTATTTATGCTTGGCATCGATGGATTCCTGGGTGGGATCTATGAGCAGGGGCTCAACCTGCTCAAAGAACGTGTTGAATCATTACCTGAGTCGGTCCATCAACTTTGTATAGTAGAATTAAATTCGCAGCACTATTTAGGTATCGAGGATATCTCAATAAATGATCGAAATATACTTTCAGATAGAATGCGTACCAATTTTGAGGAACTTTTTGAGTTCATTAAAGAAAGAGATATCCAGGTAACAGGCCCTCCTTTTACGATTTATACCTCTTTCTCAGAAAAAGAGATTGAATTTATCAATGGTATACCCATATCGACCTTTGTAAATATTGATCATGATCAGATCTCACTCGGGGAGACTTATAGAGGAAGGGCAGTAAATGGCTCGTTTTCCGGGGACTATGAGTTGTTGATGGGTGTATTCAGAGATATTGAATCTTTTATCTTTTATTACAATTATGAAAGATTTGGTAATATTTGGGAAGAATATCATGAAGGTTTCCTTGAAAATCCAGACTCGATTCAATGGGAAGCACAGGTCTATTACCCAATAAAATAAGGAAATATTTTAAAATACCATCTAAAGTCCTAATTATCACAGCTAAAATACTGGTTCTGGGAATTTAAATTTGGTTTTTATTCAAATATTAGAATATTTCTCCAGTCAGTGTAAATAATTCAAAAACCAACACCTGGAAAGCCTCATTTTAATAACAATTCAATTTCGGGCTGATTAATTATTAAAATTACATAATATTGATGTTTAACATATAAATAACATAAAAAAACTATCAATTATTTGAAAATGAAACAATCATTGTCTTATTTTGCTATGAAATTCATAATCAAAAACAAAGGACAAATGAAACTTCACATCAAATTACTGGTAGTTCTATTAACAGTTTTTAGTACTGCCACAATTATCGCGAAGCCAAACTCAAGTACTGCTTTTTGCAAAGTAGTAGCGGAACAAACAGACAAGATGTATAAAGTAGTTTACAATTCTCCAGTGAAAGAGAATGTAACTATAGAAATATATAATAAAAACAAAGAAGTCGTTCACTCGGAGAAAGTATCTGGAACCAGTGGTTTTATTAAAAGATATAACCTTCAGTATCTTTCATTAGGTGAGTATGACTTTGTTGTTAAATCTTCAGATTATGTTTTCGAAGAAAACATTGATCTGGGAGGGATAAGCAAATTCAATGTTCAGTTGAAAAGTGCAGGCAAAAATGTATCATTCGTAGGAAGCCATCCTGATGCAAAGGACCTTCATGTTTATATCTATGATCAAAACAACGAATTGCTGTACGAAGATGAGCTGAAAAGTGTAAAGCAAGTGAATAAGCTTTACAACCTTGAGAAGGTTATAGGTAAGAGTGTATCGTTTTTGGTATACCACCAAGATACTTTGATCAAAAAAGAGGTATTTGATCTATAAGAATCCATGTTGTTTTTAGTACATAAATAAATAAAAGAGCGGGCATTGCCCGCTTTTTTTATTTCACTTGATTACTTCCTTAAATCACATTAATTGTACCGACTGCCGAACTAAACAAACGATCTGTCTAATATCATTTCAAATTGATCTTGTAATATGCATATCTTTGAGGTTTAAATGAAAAAGCATCTGGGACATATTATCCTTTCTTTGATCCTCACTTTCGCGGTGACGGATTATATATGGGTAGATTTACTTTCCCATGATGATCATGTTTCTATCGAACTCGAAACCGAGTCCAACAAAGAAGCAGTCGGTGAGTCTGAATTTCCTGAATCACGACACGATGCTGTTGATGACTACTGGTCACCGACATTCAACGACTTTTCTTATCAAACCCTTTTTTCAGGTGTTTTTAGATTTGGAAATACCTATCGCCCATTAGCTGAGGATGATAATCCCAAGTTCATTATCCGCTACTGTCAGTTACGGCTACCCTGCTGAAATCTTCATAGTTTATCGGATTCATGGCTGAATCCAAAATCAATCTTTAATCGGATTTTACCGGAATAGTACGTCTTATCAGACCAGACTATTGCTTTCCGATTTAACCGCAGATTATTTATTCACCGTATTTTATTGAAACTTAAATGAAGATTAAGAATATTTATTTGATCATGGTTATAGGTGTGCTTATTGCATCCTCTGGCTGTGAATCTAAAAAAGAACACCATGAAGCAGCTGGAAAGTTTTTGGTGACGAGTCCTTTACGAAAGGACACTTTGACAACAAGAAATTATGTATGCCAGATTCACTCCGTTCAACACATCGAGTTGAGGGCTTTGGAGCGGGGTTACCTGGAAAAGATCTTTGTAGATGAAGGGCAATTCATCAAAAAAGGGCAGCTGATGTTCCAGATCCTGCCCAGGTTATATCAGGCTGAGTTGAAGAAAGCTGAAGCAGAAGCTCATTTTGCCGAGATTGAATACCAAAACACAAAAAGACTCGCAGAAAGTAATGTGGTAGCTCCTAATGAGCTTGCGTTGGCGGAAGCCAAGTATGACAAAGCTAAAGCAGAGTTGTCCCTGGCCCAGGTACACCTGGATTTTACCCAGGTAAGGGCCCCGTTTGATGGCATCATGGATCATTTCCATGTGCGATTGGGCAGTTTGATTGAAGAAGGGGAATTGTTAACTACTTTATCAGATAATCACCAGATGTGGGTGTACTTCAATGTGCCCGAGGCAGAATATCTCGACTATCAGTCAAAGGTGACCAAAGACAGCGTGATCAATGTCAGGCTAATGATGGCAAATAACAAGCTGTTTGACTATCCCGGAGTGGTCACCGCCATTGAGGCGGATTTCAACAATGAAACAGGAAACATAGCGTTTAGGGCTACTTTCCCAAATCCAAAAGGTTTGCTTAGGCACGGTGAAACAGGGAATATCCTTGTCGATGCACCATTAAAGAATGCCATGCTAATTCCGCAAAAAGCCACTTTTGAGATTTTGGATAAAAAGTATGTTTTTGTAGTTGGCGAAGATAATACGCTTCATTCCAGGTCCATTGCTGTAGGAGCCGAATTACCACACCTATATGAAGTAAAAGGTGGCTTGAAAGATAGTGATAAGATACTTCTGGAAGGACTAAGAAAGGTGAAAGATGGAGATAAGATCGCTGTGGATTATTTAGATCCGGAGATGGTCATTTCTAACCTGGAGCTTCACGCAGAGTAATTTCTTCATCTTAAAATCTTTTAAAAATGTTTTTTAGCAGAATCATTCACAGACCTGTATTGGCTATTGTCATTTCGGTCATTTTGCTGTTTACCGGGGGGCTGGCAATAAAAACATTGCCCATCTCACAATTCCCAGAAATAGCACCAACAACTGTTAATATTTTCATTGCTTATCCAGGATCAAATGCTGAGGTGCTTGTCAACTCAACATTGGTTCCCCTTGAGCAGGCCATAAACGGTGTTCAGGATATGCGGTATATCAGTTCCGATGCTACCAGCGCAGGTGAAGCTACTATCAGGGTCATCTTTGAGCCAGGTACAGACCCAAACCTGGCAGTAGTGAGGGTGAAGACACGGGTAGATCAGGTGATGCCCTTGTTGCCACCATTGGTGCAGCGGGAAGGGGTGATCATCACGCCCATTCAGCCCAGTATGTTAATGTATGTCAACCTGTATAGTAAAGATAAGGATGCTGATGAGAAGTTTCTTTACAACTATGCCAATGTGCACATGATCCCTGAAATACAGCGTATCAAGGGGATTGCCAGGGCACAGATACTGGGAAGTCGTCAATACGCCATGAGAGTCTGGCTGAAACCGGACCGTATGCGTGCCTACCGAATCTCGGCGGAAGAAGTCATGGAAGCCATGATGGAGCAAAGTATTCTGGCCCGGCCTGGTCGTCTTGGTCAGAGTTCAGGCAAACAAGCGCAATCACTGGAGTACGTCCTCGCTTATCAGGACAGGTATAATAAGCCCGAGCAATATGAGCAGATCATTATCCGGGCCAACGAAGAAGGTGAGATCATTTACCTGAAAGATATCGCTGAAGTGGAGTTGGGTAGTGAGTTTTTTGATATTTACTCCAACCTGGACGGTTATCCGGCAGCTTCTATTGTACTTAAGCAAAATGTAGGGACTAATGCTTCAGAAGTTATTGAAGAGGTTAAGGAAAAGCTCAAAGAGATGGAAGCGTATTTTCCTCCCGGGATGGATTATAAAATAAGTTATGATGTATCCAATTTTCTTGACGCATCCATTGAGCAGGTTACGCATACTTTACGGGATGCCTTTATCCTTGTGGCATTGGTGGTATTCATCTTTTTGGGAGATTGGCGGTCTACACTGATCCCGATTCTAGCGGTACCGGTTTCCCTGATCGGGACCTTTTTCGTGCTGCAACTCTTTGGGTTATCAATTAACCTGATCACGCTCTTTGCTCTGGTATTGGCTATTGGTATCGTAGTGGATGACGCGATTGTGGTTGTAGAAGCTGTTCATGCCAAAATGGAGGAAGAGGGACTTTCTCCATACAATGCGGTGAAAGCTGTGATGGGGGAGATCAGTGGTGCTATTATCGCAATCACATTGGTAATGACCTCAGTATTCCTGCCTATCACTTTCATGCCAGGACCGGTAGGAACTTTTTACCGACAATTTGGGATCACCATGGCCAGTTCTATTGTGCTTTCAGCAATTGTGGCCCTTACATTAACTCCAGTCCTCTGTGCCATGTTGTTGAAAAACAATCATGGAAAGCCCAGAAAGCGGAATGTTGTGAGTAGAGCTCTGAATAGTTTCAACAGAGGGTTTGATAAGCTTACCGGCAAATATGTTGGATTGTTGAGATTGATAGTAAACAGGCGCATAATCACCTTTGGCGTGTTGATCGCTTTTAATGTAGGTATCGTGGTGGAAAATAACATCTTACCATCAGGCTTCATCCCCAATGAGGACCAGGGTACCATTTATGCGATCATTCAAACACCTCCGGGAGCTACACTGGAGCGAACGAATCATGTGGCACTTGAACTTCAGCAGATATGTGAGGAAATAGATGGAATTGAGTCTGTCTCTGCGCTCGCTGGATATGAGATCATGACAGAAGGAAGGGGGTCTAATGCAGGCACATGTCTCATCAACCTGAAAAACTGGTCGGAACGAAAGCATACTGTTCATGAGATCATGGAAGAGCTGGAGGAGAAAACACATGAGCTGGGTGCTGTCGTTGAATTTTTTGAGCCACCGGCAGTTCCGGGTTTTGGTACTTCGGGTGGATTTTCCCTTCGAATGCTTGACAAGACTAGTTCAACTGACTATCATGAATTTGAAAGGATCAATGATCAGTTTATGGACGCTTTACGTAAGCGGGACGAGCTCACAGGTCTATTCACTTTTTTCGCAGCCAACTATCCACAGTATGAACTGGTGATTGATAACAAAGTGGCGATGCAAAAGGGAGTTTCCATTGCAGCAGCCATGGAAAATCTGAATATCCTGATAGGAAGCACCTATGAGCAGGGATTTATTCGTTTCGGACGTTTCTTTAAAGTTTATGTACAGTCTGGCCCTGAGTATCGAAGATTCCCTTCTGATTTAAGTGACCTTTTTGTCAAAAATGAGCACGGAGAGATGGTGCCTTATTCCTCTTTTATGCAGCTTGTAAAGCGGCAGGGGCCTAATGAGATCACTCGATATAATTTGTATAATTCTGCGTCCATCAGGGGACTTCCTGCTTCGGGATATACCACCGGGGATGCAGTTGATGCCATACGTGAAGTAGCAGCAAATACATTGCCACGGGGCTATGATATTGCCTGGGAAGATCTATCCTATGACCAGGCAAAACGTGGTAATGAGGCACTTTTTATTTTCATCATCGTGATCATATTTGTTTACCTGGTGCTCGCTGGGCAGTATGAGAGTTTTATTCTACCACTGGCGGTAATTCTGTCTCTTCCGGTTGGTATTTTCGGATCATTTCTGCTGCTCAAAATGATGGGACTAGCCAATGATGTCTATGCCCAGGTTGGATTGATCATGTTGGTTGGCCTGCTGGGAAAAAATGCTGTGTTGATCGTAGAATTTGCTGTACAAAAGCATCGGCAGGGCGCTACCGTATTGGAGGCGGCCATTGAAGGTGCCCGTGTCCGTTTCAGACCAATTCTGATGACCTCCTTTGCCTTTATTGCCGGTCTGATTCCATTGGTGATCTCTCATGGAGCAGGAGCCGTGGGAAATAGAACCATTGGGGGTTCTGCCATGGGAGGTATGGTTCTCGGCACCATCGTTGGAGTCGTGATCATTCCTGGTCTGTATTATGTCTTTGGCCGGATGGTCGAAGGACGAAGCCTGATCAGAGATGAATCAGACGAGCCACTTTCAGAGGAATACATACACAACATCGAAGAGCGGGAAAGGCTTTTGCATCCAAAAGACAGATCCGATGAATCTTCCAGTAAAGACGATAAAAAATAACGACCAATGACCATGAAAAAGTTAATTAAATATCCATTCATAGTTGGTATGGCCATGATGTTGTATTCCTGCGCACCTAGTCTGGTGCCCAAAAAGAGTTCAGCTTCCCTACCAGACGGATATGGTTTAGGTTCAGATACTGCAAATGTAGCCCAGCAATCCTGGCAGGAGTATTTTGCTGATCCGCACCTGGTTGCACTCATTGATTCTGCTTTGAAGTACAATCAGGAGTTAAATATTTTTACCCAGGAGCTGGAAATAGGCAGAAATGAAGTTTTAGAAAAGAAAGGCGAATACCTGCCTTTTGTGGGTCTGGGCGCTGAAGCCGGGCTGGAAAAGGTCGGGCGTTACACGAGAGATGGTGCTGTAGAGGAATCGTTGCAGATCAGGGAAGATGAAGAATTCCCTGAGCCTTTACCAGATTACATGCTGGGAGGGTATGCTTCCTGGGAGATAGATATCTGGCATAAGTTGCGCAATGCCAAAAAATCTGCAATGAGCCGTTTTCTGGCGTCAGTTGAAGGTAGAAAATTCCTTGTTACCAATCTTGTATCGGAAATTGCAGATACCTATTATGAATTATTGGCTCTGGACAATCAGCTGGAGATTGTGCAGCAAAATATTCAGATCCAGACCGATGCACTGAATGTAGTGAAGCTGCAGAAAGTATCAGCTCGGGTCACAGAATTGGCTGTACGCCGATTTGAAGCTCAGGTATTAGATACACGTAGCATGCAGTTTGTAATTCAACAACGGATCATTGAGACAGAGAACCGGTTGAATTTTTTGTTGGGGAAATATCCTCAACAAATACAGCGGGATCCTCTATTATTTGAAAAGTTGTTACCGGATACCCTACAAATTGGATCGCCGGTAGATTTGATGGAAAACAGGCCTGATATCCGTGAGGCAGAGTTGAAACTTATAGCTGCTGATCTGGATATTAAGGTGGCGAAAGCGCATTTTTATCCATCATTGGATCTAAAGGCAGGTATTGGTTTTCAGGCTTTTAACCCGGGTGTTCTATTATCTACGCCGGAGTCGCTGATTTATTCTGCTGCCGGAGGGCTGACGGCTCCACTAATTAATAGAAACGCCATAAAAGCAGCTTATTACACCGCCGGAGCAAAGCAAATACAGGCAGTCTATGAATACGATCAGACAGTCCTCAAAGCCTATATCGAAGTGGTGAATCAAATGTCAAGAATCAACAATCTTAAAAACAGCTACAATTTGAAGGCCAGACAGGTAGAAGCCCTGACGGAGTCGGTAGAGATCTCCAACAACCTGTTTAGATCAGCGAGGGCTGACTATATGGAGGTGTTGCTTACACAGCGTGAAGCTTTGGAGTCCCGTTTCGAGTTGATAGATACTAAAATGGAGCAACTTCACGCCTGGGTGGCTACTTACCGTGCCCTGGGAGGAGGCTGGAAATAAGAAGCTTTGGTAGCAGCGTTTGTAAAAGCCGGTACAGCCGCGAGGTTGTGCTGGCTTTTTTTTATTTTTATTGTTGTTAATGTGCAAACCATTGAGTGGAGTCATCAATTAAATCTCATGCAAATTGCGCTGGACTAAGTAGATTGCTAACCTATGCAAAAGAGACATTTTTCCTTATTGATACTTGCGGTTCTGCTGATTACATCTTGCGGACCCCAAAAGGATTCAAAACCCAATATCCTTTTCCTTTTTACGGATGACCAGACCCACACTGCCATCAGCGCCTTAGGCAATGCTGAAATCTATACACCTAACATTGACCGTTTAGTAGAGAGAGGGACAACCTTTGCCAACACCTATAACATGGGTGGATGGAATGGTGCCATCTGTACTGCCTCGCGATCAATGCTTATTTCCGGAAGGTCTCTTTGGCGAGCGAATGAATACCGAAAGCATTGGCAAAAGGGTGATAGCATCGAAAATACCTGGGGCAGAATCATGGCAGCGAATGGTTACCAGACCTTTATGACCGGGAAATGGCATGTGGATGCACCTGCTGATAGTGTCTTTGGATTTGCAGCGCATATCCGACCAGGGATGCCACGCGATGCACGTCTCACCTGGAAAGAAGAAAAGGACAATTACCCGGATCGTGAATTCCCAATTGGCTACAACAGACCCTTGAGTGAGTCGGATACGTCATGGTCACCAATTGATCCAAAATTCGGTGGATTCTGGGAAGGCGGAAAACACTGGAGTGAAGTAGTGAGGGATGATGCCTTGCTTTTTCTGGATAGTGCACAAAAAAGTACTGATCCATTTTTTATGTACATCGCTTTTAATGCGCCGCATGATCCCAGGCAGGCACCCCAGGAATATCAGGACATGTACGACCTCGACAACATCACGCTACCGGAGAGTTTTAAACCACTTCCGGAATACCAGGAGGAAATAGGCAATGGACCCGGGTTGAGGGATGAAGCCTTAGCTCCTTTTCCCCGAACTGAATATGCCGTCAAAGTGCATATGAAAGAATATTATGCGATTATCAGCCACCTGGATGCCCAGATCGGAAAAATCCTCGATGCATTGGAAGCTTCGGGAAAAGCGGACAACACTTACATCTTCTTTACCTCTGACCATGGCCTGGCCGTAGGAAGACACGGGTTTATTGGGAAACAAAATCCATACGAGCATAGTGTGAAGCCACCTTTGATCCTGGTAGGACCGGGTATACCAGCCAACCAAAAAGTCAATTCACTGGCCTACTTGCAGGACCTGATGCCTACTGCGCTTGATCTGGCAGGTATTGCAAAACCAGGTTATGTTGAGTTCCAAAGCCTGATGCCATTGGTGAAAGGGGAGAAACCAGAAAACTATCCTTCTATTTACAACGCCTATATTAACTATCAGCGATTGATCCGAAAAGGTGACTATAAACTGATCGTTTACCCGAAAGTGGATAAGGTGATGCTTTTCAACCTGGCTGAAGATCCCCTGGAGCTGAACGATCTGGCATCCCAGCCTGATTACAAGGAAAAGGTAGACGAACTGCTTTCGGAGTTGAAGCAGAAAATGGAGCACTATGATGATCCGCTGGAGTTGAATTTGTGATTTGATCCATAGAAAGTTTACTGCCGGTGTGAGAACCGGCAATAAAGTATAATTAAACATTTATTTGGGCTGATAGCTTCCGGGAATATTCCCAAAGGAGATAGCTATCCTGTTCCACGAGTTGATCTGACAAATAGCCAGGACAGTATTGGCGATTTTCTCTTTGGAAAAGTATTTGGTCATCCGGTCAAAGGCTTGTTCGACCTGTTGAGGGGTTGAATCAGCGATCCTTGTGAGCACATCGGTGAGGTTTAACATGGCTTTCTCTTCATCAGTGTAACATGGAGACTCTTCCCACGCTGGGAGCAGGTATAGTCTATCCATGGTTTCTCCGGCCTTCAGGGCGTCTTTGTGATGCATGTCAAGACAGTAGCCACACCCGTTGATCTGGGAGGCACGCACTTTGATCAGGTGAATTTCTGTATGTGTCAGCCCACTGTTATTAAGATAATTCTCAACGGCATACATCGCTTTGTAAAATCCCTGTGGACTTTCCTGATAACTAATTCTTGGATTCATTGGTCTTAGATTTATGTATTTAAAATCTAATGACCGGTTTTATTCTGCTAGCGTGACACCGCTCAGTGAGTATTTAGCTTTTGTAGCTTATCAGGGTTTACAACAATGTATATGTTTTCGATTTGTCCTTTTTGGATATCAAACATCATACATCGAAAAACAGATCCATTCACAGAAAATGTAATAGCTGGCAGATGATTGATTTTGGTGAATTCCATCTGAGTGGAGTCCGGCAAATACTTACCATAAATCGCCTGCAGAAACCTGGTAACACGATTGGGTCCAATGAGCATTTTTCTAGCTGCTGATACTTTTTCACCTCCATCGGAAATGGTTTTGACATCCTCAGCAAGCACATTCTTTACCTTCTCCAGGTTGTTGTTTAGAATGGCTTCTGTTAGTTGCTCGAGCATCTTCTTTTGATCCAAATCATAGTCCGATCTCAAATCCTGTTTGCGGTCCAGTTTTTCCTTACTGCGTTTGAGAAGCTGTCTGGAGTGTTCTGTTTTGATCTCAAGTATAGAGGCGATTTCCTCGTGGGAGTATTCATATGTTTCCTTGAGAATAAAGACCGCTCGTTCTTTGGCATTGAGTTTCTCCAATAAAACCAGAAGTGAGTAATTGATTATTTCTTCCTGATCAGCTCTTTTGTAGATTATTTCCTCGGTAAGAACAGGCGTGGGAAGCCAATGTCCTGGATAGGACTCCAGCTTTGTGCGCAGGAGGTTTTTGTGGTTGATGGCCTTGTTGATCACAGCACGGGTGAGATAGCTCTCAGGTTGCCTGATATGGGAAGGAGTCTCGATGAAATAATGGTTCAGCACGTCATGTACAAGATCTTCTGCCGCTAAAGAGTCTCCGATAATGTTGTAGGCATACGGGAAAAGCCTGGTTTTGAAGTGAGAGATGAGGCTATCCAGATCTTTTGAAGTTTGTTGCATGATCTTTTTGCATTGAGTCACTAGGTTAGACCGTATATTAGGCTCAAACGTGACAGGATTTTAGGAGTTTTTAAATTTTCTTTTTTGAGCAGCTTAAGAATAAGCCACTGAGCGTGAAGTGGGGCACAGTATTGTGCTACTTTAGGCTGTTTCAGTATGCTCACGAGTACTTATCGCTTTGCTCAAGATAAACAATTCAATCGACAGGTCTGGTCTCAGAGACTTCCATGATTTTCACCTTTGAATTTCTCTATTTCACCGTCACCACCTTCCCACGATCCCATGGAAAAGTAAAGGTGGGCTGGTGTGCGAAACGTTTGCTATAGACCATCAACTCCTCTCCGGTGCCTGGCGCTAAATGTACTGTGAAATAAGAGTTATCAATTTGGATCTTTTGACCTTTTACTTCAACATAGGTGCATTGATGCTCTGCATATCCACCAGTCTGAACCACTACTTCCCTAGCTTCAGTTTGGTGAAGGTTTACCAGAGTAACGGCAACATGATCACCATTCATTTTGTTGACTAAAGCAGCGACATCCTGGGGAATTCCGGCTCGTCGCCTTATCGGATCGAAATAGCGGAGGCGAGCATAAAGAGCAGCTCCACCACGACCGGGATCAAGACCGGCTATCATAAGTTCCCGCAGCGCTGAGACAGAAGCCGGATTGTATTTCATCGGGTCATCGGCCAGTCGGGTATCCGGAGTGGTTTCATCTTCCTGCATGGAGGCATGTATCTTACGGACTCGGGCAAGATCTGCCCGTAAGGCTTTTTCTGGATAATCGGGATTTTTTCCCTCCAGAAATTCAATCCACTCATGGCTACTTCCAAGCCGTTTCCGGTCTTGTGGTGATTGCGTGAAAAAGTAGCAATCTAATATACCCCAGTCCACAGGGTTCGGACTATAGGCATACCAGCCTTCGTCACCATGCATATGAGGATACTGCGTCTTGCCATCTATTTTTTTACTATTCGCATTCACTTTATCAATCATTTCTCCCCATGCTTTGTGGTAACTAAAATCACCGGTGAGTAGCGCTGCATTGTTAAATCCGATGATGCCGCGATATACTCGTGTGCGGTGTGCTCTTTCACCGGTCTGTGGTACGATGGGCGAGAATCCCCATCCATAGGTGCCTCCATACCACTTGCCGTCTGTGGCCCCGCCAATCGTTCCGTCTAATCCTATGTTGCTGGGGATGATCCCTTCATTTGCTTTCATGCGGTCCAGCCAGGCATTGGTGTATTCCAGCAACCAGTCTTTGTATTTCGCTTCACCAGTCATAAGATAAGCATTGGCTGCCAGGGTAGTGGCACTTAGGTTTTGAGGATGATCACCTATGGTCTCGGTGTAATCCTTAAAATGGGCAACCATCTCTTCATAATTGCGCTCCCCATGCCCAAGATGAAAGCGGTTTTCGATTTCAATGGGATCGCCTACCCAATCCAGACCGGTCGCCTTACGCATGAGCGGCCCCCGGCTTCCGTTAAACATGCTTCGGATGATCTTGTGTTCCGGGTCGTAGTTAGGTGCTCCTGCATCTTCATTCATATAAAACCCTGCAAATCGGCGGGTTCGCTTTTGGAAGTCATTATCATAAGGGTCGGAAAGCCCTTGTAGGTTAAAAACACGTAGCCCCTCTCCATTGTGCATCCAGTCCATCATCACTGGGAATTCCTTATAATACATCCCATCCCTGGCAAATGGCACATCCACCGTTTTAGCCTCGGTATATTGCAACAGGTGACCTTCCCAGGCTTTTTTATACAGTCGCAGTATTTCATCCGATGCCCCCAGGGCATGAAGTACCGGCCAGTCGGCTACATTCTCGATGGCATCGTCCGGACCATCATCACCACCCCAGCGTTCTACGGCTAGCAGGTATCCCCGCTCATCAAAGTACTTGTTGAAGAACGCATAGCAAGCGGCTTCGTTGGCCCTGATCACTTCTCTTTCCAGCAAAGCCCAGGTAGGGGGTGACATCTCAGATTCAATCTTTATGGTGATACCACTGTTCGAAGACTGATTTGTTTGTCCATTGCAGTATAGTGGGAGGAGGATTAATAACAGGATGGGGCGCAGGGGTTTCATGAGGTTATTGGGGTTAAGTGGGAACCAACTTCCAATTTAAGCAAGTAAGGGTTTGATTCAAATATAAATTTCAGGACTGAAAAGGATTGCACTTACGAAAACTGATCTTCGATCAAGCTGATTCCAGGCTTACAGGGTACCTTAAAATCAGATAATGAAGAGCTGATAAAAATCATAAAATTTAATTTCGGATAATATTGTCCGAAATTAAATTCCTACTTTATATTTGTATGAAATTGATCTGAAATGTTTTCCAAAGCCTGTGAATATGCCCTTAAAATAATGATTTACCTCTGTACGGTACAGGAGGAAGGGAAGTTGGCAGGCTTGAAAGATATATCAAATGCCAATGGATCTCCGGAAGCGTATACAGCTAAGATACTGCAACAGCTTGTGAAAAACGGATTGTTGCAATCTCATAGAGGGCCTACAGGAGGATTTAAAGTGTCTGATCGCCCAATCACATTGTTAGAGGTAGTAGTGGCGATAGATGGAGAAAGCATTGTGAAAGATTGTGTGTTGGGATTGAGGGAGTGTTCTTCTGCCCGACCATGTCCGGTACATGATAAGTTCGTTGCGATCCGGGATCATTTGAAAGGGGTACTAAACACAACCTACCTTACTGACATTAAATCAGGCGTGATTGAGGGGAATCGTTTTTTGAAACTGTAAAATTTTCACCTAATTAAGGATATAAAGGTCCGAAAATCTTTAAATATGAAAAATCTAGCAAAAACAAAAGTAGGGGCGATTGTAGCCTCCAATTTTAGAGCATCGAGAGTACTTACGGCGCATCATATCGATTTTTGCTGTGGTGGAGGTGTTACCTTAGAAGAGGCATGTACAAGAAATCATGCAGACTTGAGTCAGGTCCAGAAAGAACTTGAAGAGACATTCAAAACCCAGGATGCTTTCAATTTTCAGGAACTGGAATTGGATCAGCTAATAGACACGATCATCAATGTGCATCACAGTTATGTACTGGCCACCATCCCTGCGCTGCGAGCTTATCTCGACAAATTATGCCGAGTACATGGAGAACGTCATCCGGAGCTCTATGAGATTAACGAGTTGTTTATAGCCAGTTCGGAGGCCTTGCTGAGCCATTTGAATAAAGAGGAGCAGGTATTGTTTCCTTATATCAAGGCGATGGTAGAATCAAAGATCAAAGGGTTTCCGTTGTCCAGGCCCCATTTTGGTGATATTGAGAATCCCATACAGTTACTGGAGCAGGAACATCAGGACGAAGGGGCGAGGTTTCAACAGATTGCAGAGCTCACCAATCAATATGAGTGTCCTCCCGATGGCTGCCAAACTTATAAAGTAGCCTATGCTATGCTTCAGGAATTTGAGGAGGACCTGCACAAGCATATCCATTTAGAAAACAACATATTGTTTCCTGCAGCACGCCAGCTATTCAAAGAGTTTTCATTCAGTCAATCATAATGTAATAAGAGTCATGAAAAATTTAAGTAAATACCTACTAGCCATTTCAGTCACATTCCTCTTCGCCTGTGGTGGAGGGAATACGAAACAAGCAGAGCAAATCAGCAAGCCCCCTCAGCCTAAGAAGGTGGTTGATCCGTATGAAAACTGGCAGCAATACCAGGGTGTTGGACCTGTCAAGGCATTTTCTCTACCAGCAGAAATCGATCAGGAGCTGGCAGCAAAAGGGAAGGAAACCTACGAAGCGATGTGTACGGCTTGCCACAAAGTGGATAAAAAATTCATTGGACCTGCTCCCAAGGACATTCTTACCAGAAGAAACCCAGCATGGATCATGAACATGATTCTGGCGCCTGAGAAAATGATCATTGAGGATCCGATCGCCAAGAAACTGCTTGGTGACTACAATGGGGCTCCGATGGCCAATCAAAACCTGACCGAAGAACAGGCCAGAGCAATACTTGAGTATTTCCGAACCCTTTAGATAAACAAAACAATAAACACATGAAATGAGCATGATTAAAAAACACTAAGTCTTGTCTCCACCGAAAGTGGCTACTACGGGCAAGCAAGAAGGAATTTAGCTCATGCGAATTCCAAGTGACCTTTGAAAATTAAATGATAAACACATGAAATCAATACCCTTCAAACTGATTTTGATAGTACTGGCATTAAGTCTAGTATATGCCTGTACCAATCGGAGAGATGGATCGACGCAGTCGGAAGATCCACAAGCAACAAGTCATCCAAAAGGCCAGGCCTCTGTGGAGGATGATGTCTCAGCGAAAAACATATTGCAGGTGGCAATGTCATCTGAAGCACACAGTACCCTTGTGGCAGCAGTAGCAGCTGCTCAGATTGAACATGTACTGGTCAATGCCGGTCCACTGACTGTCTTTGCACCCATCAATGAAGCTTTTGATGCATTGCCAGAGGGCACAGTGGAGAATTTATTAAAACCAGAAAACAAAGCTCAGCTGGCCACTATTCTTACCCGCCATGCAGCACCGGGATCTTTCGATATTGATGCGCTTAAAAGGGAAGCAACCAAAGGAAGAAAGATATACATGGCTACCGGAGATTATTTGGAAGTAGTGATTGAAGGGGATAAAATATTCGTCGGTGGTGCGGAAATATTGTCAACGATCCCAACATCAAACGGAGTAATTCAGGTAGTGAATAAAGTGATCCTACCCTAATCATATTCATACAATTCAATAAATAATAAGATGAAGACATCAATTAGAATTCATAGTTTACTGATGGCCGGGCTGGCATTTCTTGCCATGTCCTGCGATCAGGGAAATCGCGCGGGTAATGGTGCGCTAAGCAGTAACATCGCCGAGAAGGTATACATTGCTCCAGGTGAGCGGGATGAACAATATGGCTTTTTATCGGGAGGGTACAGCGGAAACTTAACTGTTTACGGATTACCATCAGGAAGAATGTTTAAGGAGATCCCGGTATTTTCTCAGTTCCCAACATCGGGTTACGGATATTCTGAAGAGACCAAACCCATGTTGAATACTTCATTCGGGTTTGTGCCATGGGATGACCTGCATCACCCTGATATTTCTCAAACCAAGGGAGAGTTGGACGGCAGATGGATTTTTGCCAATGGTAACAATACCCCTCGAATAGCCAGAATTAGTCTGACCACTTTCGAAACAGAGGAGATCATTGAAGTGCCTAACAGTGCAGGAAATCATAGCTCGTCATTTATTACTGAGAACACGGAATATGTAGTGGCGGGAACACGGTTTTCTGTGCCTGTACCGCAGCGAGATATGCCGATCAGTGAGTATAAAAGCAATTTTAAAGGAGCTTTGACTTTCATTGCTGTGGATCCGGAGCATGGGCATTTTAATATCAAATTCCAGCTGATCATGCCTGGTTTCAACTACGACCTTTCTCACCCGGGTAGGGATAAATCACATGGCTGGTTTTTCTTCTCTACTTACAATACCGAAGAAGCAAACACTTTGCTGGAGGTGAATGCCTCACAAAATGACAAAGACTTCATTGCTGCAATAAACTGGAAAAAGATAGAAGCTTATGTAAACAATGGAGGCGGGAAAAAAGTACCTGCCAGATATGCGCACAATGTGTACGATGAGTCCACACATACGGCTACATCCACCATCAAAGAAGAGGTTTTAACTGTCGACCCTTCTGATGTCCCGGGTGCCATCTATTTTTTACCAACTCCAAAATCTCCTCACGGTTGTGATGTTGATCCTTCCGGACAGTACATCATCGGTAGTGGTAAGTTGTCAGCCGACATTACTGTTCATTCATTTGATAAGATGCTGGCAGCTATTGATGCCAAAAAATTTGATGGAGAAGCCTATGGCATTCCGATCCTGAATTATGATGATATTCTGGCAGGAACGGTGCAAAGTGGTGGTTTAGGACCATTGCATACAGAATTTGATGGCAGAGGAAATGCCTACACTACTTTCTTCATTTCTTCGGAAGTTGTGAAGTGGAAACTGGGTACCTGGGAAGTGATTGACAGACAACCCACTTTCTATTCAGTAGGTCATCTGATGATCCCTGGTGGAAACTCCCGAAAACCACATGGCAAATATTTGGTGGCCATGAACAAGATCACCAAGGATCGTTATCTGCCTACCGGACCTGAGATGGAACACTCTGCCCAGATCTACGATATCTCCGGAGAAAAAATGCAGTTGTTATATGATTTCCCTACTCATGGTGAGCCTCACTATGCAGCAGGGTGTGATGCGGAGCTGATTGTTAATAATTCCAAGAAAATATATCGACTGGATGAAAACAAACACCCTTATGCAATTACAAGCCCTGCGCAGGCCAAGGTGGAAAGAAAGGGTAATGAAGTGCATATCTACATGTCTACCATCAGAAGTCACTTTACACCTGACAACATCGAGGGTATTAAAGTAGGAGATAAAGTATACTTCCATATTACCAACCATGAGCAGGATTTTGACGTACCTCATGGCTTTTCAATAATTGGTCAGGGAACGTCTGAGATCCTGATCATGCCAGGTCAAACCAAAACCTCCTTGTGGGAGCCTAAGCGAGTGGGTGTGTGGCCGTTCTATTGTACTGATTTCTGTTCTGCGTTGCACCAGGAAATGCAGGGATACGTTCGCGTTTCTCCGGCAAATGCTAACATCGAGCTGAGCTGGTCATTAGACGAGTGATTTGATGACTCAGAGAAGGTTAAAATGGGCCAACCGTCCATTTTAACCTCTCTAATTCACTAAAACCTGTTCTTCCTTTAAAAGTATCGACATGAAAAAGGCAAGTATTTTAATGATCATTGGTAGTGCAATGTTGCTCAGCTTATTCGTATTCCCCATGTGGAATATCAGATTGGGGGCTCCACAATACCCTGAACCTCTCGGCATCGATATTTATATCAATGGTCTTAGAGGAGAAAGCGAGTTTGATATCCAGAATATAGATGGATTGAATCATTATATTGGTATGAAAACACTTCCTAAACCAGAAGAGATGTGGGAGTTCTCTGTCTTTCCACTGGTCATTTTAGCCATGTCAATCATGGGTATTTTGATTGGCTTTTTAAGCATAGCAGGAAAGCTCTCATCTAACTGGTTTCTTTTATGGTTCGTTCTGATGAGCATTTTGGGGATTCTGGGAATGTATGACTTCAATCAATGGCTTGTTGCCTATGGAACTGATCTTGATCCCAATGCCATCATGAAACTGTTGAATCCTGATGGGACGCCAATGAAATATAATCCGCCACTCATGGGACACAAGAAGCTGCTTAACTTCGATGCCTATTCGTATCCAAGACTGGGTGGTGTTTTAATGGGCATAGGAATGATTTTCACTTTGACAGCCTATTTTATAGGAAGGAGTAAGGTCATTAAAACAAGATAGATCATGAAGAATTTAATTAGAATAGCTTACTTAATGCTTCTGGTTGCATTATTCAGCTCTTGCGATCGTGGTCCTCAGCCAATCATATATGGCGAGGATGCATGTGACTTCTGTCGAATGACCATTGTAGATCAGCAGCATGCTGCTCAGATTGTTACCCAAAAGGGTCGGGCATATAAATATGATGCCATTGAATGCATGATCAATGATTTGAAAAAGTGGGATAAACTGGAGGTGAAACACTACCTGGTGACAGATTACAAAAATCCAGGTGTTTTAACCAACGCCTTAGAAGCCAATTACCTCATCAGTGAGGGCATTCCTAGTCCGATGGGAGCCTTTTTAAGTGCTTTCGCGGAGGAGTCTACGCGCCAAAAAGCTTTTGATTCGGTAGGAGGTCAGATGTTTCAATGGTCCCAGTTGCTTAATGAGTTGGGCAGCGGACAAAAGCACTATTGAAAGTATAATGAGTGTGCGGGTTTACATAGCTTTATTTAGCCTCCTAATAGGGATTGGGAGCATGCGTGCTGAACGAAAAGTCTGCCAAGACTGTGAATACAGCAATCCTGTCCAGGCTGTGAAGGAGGCGTTACCCGGCGATACCATTCTTGTTGCCGCAGGATCATACAAGTGTCCCGGCCTCGAAATAACAAAGCCCCTGGTGTTGATTGGAGAACTGGGAGCTACCCTGGACGGCGACAACCAAAACTATGTACTTAGACTCCTGGCAGATAGCATCGTTATTTCGGGATTCTCCATCATAAACTCAGGAAAGAGCTATACCAAAGATTTTGCAGCTATTTACGCTCATGGCACATCAGGTGTCCAGATACTCTACAACCACATCGATAATTCCTTTTTTGGCATCCTGGTGGAAAAGTCAAACGGTGGAGTGATACGTGGCAACACAGTAAGCGGAACAGCCAGGCAGGAGAATCAGGCAGGTAATGGGGTGCACTTGTGGCATTGTAATCATATGCAGATTGAAAACAATGAGGTCTTTGGGATGCGAGATGGCATTTACCTGGAGTTTGTGGATGAAAGTGACGCCATCAAAAACTACACGCACCATAATGTGAGGTATGGGCTTCACTTCATGTTTTCAAATCATGATGCTTATATCGACAATACATTTGAAAGCAATGGGGCGGGAGTAGCGGTGATGTTTTCGAAGTGGATTAGAATGGAGAATAACCGGTTTATCAATAACTGGGGCACTGCATCGTATGGACTACTGCTCAAAGAAATCTATGATGGGGAGGTGTTAAACAACTTATTCGAACAGAACACATTAGGCATCTACGTCGACGGGTCTTCCAGGGTCAATTACAAGGGCAATACTTTGAGACAAAATGGATGGGCCATAAAAGTATCCGGCGGATGCTATACCAATGCCTTTACCTCCAACAACTTCATCGGAAATTCATTTGATATTTCTTATAACTCTAAAATGAATGACAATACCTTCAACGGCAACTTCTGGAGTGAGTATACTGGGTATGACCTGGACAGAGATGGGAACGGAGATGTCCCTTACAGGCCGGTAAAACTATTTTCCTACATCGTAAACAGGACTCCCGAGACCATCGTGTTACTGAGGAGTCTGTTCGTTGATCTGATCAATTTTTCCGAAAAGGTTTCACCGGCATTTACACCGGATGATCTGGTAGACCAAACACCTTCAATGAAGAAATTCCAATGATCACAGTTAGTAACATCAAGAAATCCTTTGGCAGACTTCAGGTACTGGATGACATTAGTTTTAAAGTGGACAAAGGGGGCATTATAGCCATTCTTGGGCCCAATGGATCAGGCAAAACAACATTCCTGAAGATCTTACTGGGAATGGTCATCGCTGACGGAGGCAAAATCCTCTATCAGGAAAAGGATATTTCAAAGTCACACGAATATCGGAAACACATTGGTTATTTGCCGCAAATCGCTCGCTTCCCGGATAATCTCAAGGTAAGAGAGGTCATTCATATGATCGCTGATGTGAGAAATGAACCATCAAACCCGGAGGACCTCATCAAACTATTCGGGTTGGAATCATTTCTGGATAAGAACCTGGGTAATCTTTCGGGTGGCACCAGACAAAAAGTAAATATAGTACTCACCTTCATGTTTGATACGCCAGTCATTGTGCTGGATGAGCCTACTGCCGGTCTGGACCCGGTCTCCCTGATCAAACTCAAGGATCTGATCAACAAGGCGAAAGCAGCAGGTAAGATCATCCTGATCACCTCGCACATCATGAGTCTGGTAGAGGAGCTGGCAGATGAAGTGATTTTCTTGTTGGAAGGCAATATCTATTTTAAAGGGACCCCGCAGGAGTTGAAAAGCAGGACAGGAAGTGAGGATTTGGAACACGCAATAGCAGCAATACTGGAGTCATGATCAAGATTTTTAAATATAGTTTTTCAGATTTGATGCGCAGCAGGTGGAGTTTTATCTACCTGGGCTTTTACATGTTGCTTGGTTTTGTGCTTTTGTTTCTCAACAACGACCTGTCTAAGGGTATCATCACCCTCATGAATGTGATCGTTGTGCTGACGCCCATGATCGGGACCATCTTTGGTGTGATGTATTTTTACAACTCCCGGGAATTTACCGAACTATTGCTGGCTCAGCCGGTGAAGCGATCAGTGATCTTCCTGGGGCAATACCTGGGCATATCCATTTCACTGGCAATGAGCCTGATCATAGGGCTTGGGATCCCGTTTCTTGTCTATGGAGTTTTTCGTTCCGGAGAGATATTTAACTTCCTGCTTTTGTTGATAGCCGGAGGTTTTCTCACTTTCATTTTTGTAGCCATATCCGTTTGTATTGCCCTGTTCAATGCCAACAAGATTAAGGGTTTTGGTTATGCGATATTAATGTGGCTGTTTTTCGCAGTTATTTATGACGGATTGGTACTTTTGTCGATGATGGTTTTTGCCGATTACCCGTTAGACGATTTTGCCTTGCTGGTGAGTTTTCTCAACCCCATTGACCTATCAAGGATCATGATCCTTTTAAAACTGGATATTTCAGCACTTCTGGGGTATACAGGGGCGCTGTTCCAACGTTTTTTTGGCACAAACCTGGGATTTGTGATGTCATGGCTCATGCTGGTGATCTGGACTTGTGTGCCTGTGCTGCTGATGGTGAGGATAGCCAATAAAAAGAACTTCTGATGGATGAGTTTAGCCTATGCCGTCGGTTAAAATCATCCCCTAAGGTGAGTAGTGTCATGAAAGAGAAATATTGAAGGAGGTAGTATTGCTAAAATGAGACAGTTATTCTCCATAGTGATGTTGATAGCGGTATTTACCCAAATGCTTTGGGGCTCAGGATACCTGGTAGATTACTATGTGAATACGGATTACTATAAAAGTCTGTGTGTCAACAAGGAGATGCCTCAGCTAAACTGTGATGGAAAATGTATTTTGGCCAAAAAGATCAAAAAACAGGCAAGCACAAATAATGAACCCATAGTGATCATCCCGATCAGCAGTGAGTACATTTCCAATGTAATGACTGTATCATTCCAGAAGGTTGATACTCCGCAATCCCCCAAATTGTCTCAATATATCAATAGGTACTCACACCTTTTTGAATGGGATATATTTAAGCCCCCTATCTAGATTTTCATTTTGTTTATCAGGTTTTTCCTGAATTTCAATTACATCTTTTATTCGATGGACAGGGATTTTTGTGCCCTGAGCATCACCATAATTTATCAATAAATAAAATGAAAAAACTGGGAATAATACTATCAGGACTTATGGTCGTTTTTTACTCTTGCAATTCTTCAGAGGATATTGGGCCTGATCTTACCGATGATTTACTCGAGATCACTACACATGCTGAAAATGATCTCAACATCAGCATTTATGCACCCGAAAAACTTTTCGTGGGCTACAATGAAATAACTGTAGAAATAAAAGATACCGATGGCCATCCGGTCTCGGGAGAGATATCCGTGGTACCGATGATGGATATGACCACCATGTCACATTCTTGTCCCCTGGAGGCTGATCAGAATACTTTTTCAGCTGGCATATACAACTTCAACGCCGTATTTGTAATGCCTTCAGGAGAGATGGGCAGCTGGAGCATCGACTTTACCATCAATGGGATGGAGATCTCTGTGCCGGTAGAGGTGATTGCACCTGAACGAAGCAGACTGGTATCATTTATAAGTACCATGGATGAGGAAACGAAATACTTTGTTACCCTTATTGGTCCCAAAGACCCCGCGGTAGGTAAAAATGATCTGGAGATCGCGGTATTTGAAACGCAAAGTATGATGCTGTGGCCTGCCGTTACCACACTGGAGTTTGAAGTAGAGCCATGGATGGTCAGTATGGACCATGGTTCTCCGAATAATGTAGCACCGGGTCATACGGAAGAGGGGCACTACAAGGGCACGGTGAATTTCACTATGACAGGAGACTGGCAGATCAGACTTACGATGACAGAGAATGGAGAAATATGCGGTACGCCGTATTTTGACCTGTATTTCCAGTAAATGATTCCCTTCAAGATGAAATCGTTCTTAATTTTTGGTGTGTTGATCTGGAGTATTCAGCTGTGTTTCGGGCAAACCGGGCAGGAACGATACGAAGCGTGGCTGGACTCCATGACCAACGATCAATATATTGGGATACAAATGGAGTTGGACGATGTGATCATCACGGATTCTGCCCATCGGGCCCATCTTGGTGATCCAAAGATGCTCATGAACATGCGCTCTACTGACCAGCTGATGCATTCCCTACCAGGAGTGAATATGGTGCGAAGGGGGAATTTTGCCAATGAACCGATGTTGAGAGGCCTGACATCCGAAAGGTATGTGATGAGCGTGGATGGTATGCGAATGTATGGGGCATGTACAGATAAAATGGATCCGGCCTCTTCTTATATCGAACCGATCAATTTGAGGAACCTGGATGTCTCTTTTGGCAGTCAGGGTAATATGATGGGAGCCGGTACCGGAGGTGCAATCAATTTCGGGTTGAAAAAGCCGGTTTTTAACACAACTGACCCTCTTCGCCTGACATTGGCTCACAACTTTTCCTCCGTTTCAAGGGGATTCGACCAGGCCATGGATGTCAACTACTCCAGGGACAAATGGGCAATACGTGTTTCTGGCGTGCATAGAAAAGCCAGCAACTACACCGATGGAAACGGGGAGGAGGTACGTTATAGTCAGTTTGAGAAAATGAACTATGCGACCTCTGTCAACTACCGCATTAATGATGGAGCTATGCTGGCCTTTGACTTTGTCGGAGATGATGCCAGTGACGTCGGTTATCCTGCTTTGCCCATGGATGTGGCATTTGCCAAAGCCAAAATGTTCGGCCTTTCTTATCTGGATGACAAACTGTGGATACTTCAGGAGCCAGAGGTGAAAATCTATCATAACTTCATCAATCACCAAATGGATGACACGCATAGGGACTCGGTAGCGATGCATATGGATATGCCTGGTAACACTCATACCACAGGAGGTTTTGTCAGGGGGTTTCTTCAACAAACCAGGAAGTCGACCATTGAGATCAAGGCTGATTACCACAAAACATTCTGGCATGCTGAGATGACCATGTACCCCAATGAATCAGGGCAACAACCCATGTTTATGCTTACATGGCCGGATGTGCACCGATCCATTGCGGGAGTGGAAACAGCTTATTCCTATTCGTTCAATGCGAGGCACCACCTGTTGAATAGTGCCCGGGTAGAGCAAGTGACTTCATATATCAGTAGCGACTTTGGTGAAAGGCAGCTCTCCATTTTCGATAAAAGTGGAATTAAACAACGGAACAATACTTTGGTGAATGTTTCGTCCCGGTACTCCTGGGATTATAACAGGAACTCCAGTGTGAGTTTGTCGTTGGCGTACGGGGAACGGGTGCCCACAGTGTCTGAGCAATATGGGTTTTATCTTTTTAACCAACAGGATGGATACGACTATCTGGGTGATCCGGACCTCACAAAGGAAAAAAACCTGCATTTAGAGGTTGGTCAAAAGATCACGAAACCTAAGCTGAACATTGAGACTGCTGTTTTTGCCTATTTTTTCGATGATTACATATTTGGGATATATGATCCGAACCTCAGCCAGATGACTATCGGTGCGAGAGGGGTGAAGTGGTATAGAAATACAGGAAATGCCCGGATGTTTGGAGGCGAGTTCTCTATGGGAAATCAGTTGATGAGTAGTCTGAGCGGTGCTTTGAGTGCTAAATATGTATACGGCGAAGATTTTGAAGGGAAGCCTTTGCCTCAAATACCTCCTTTAAAAATAAGCTATTCACTCAATCAGTCTTTCCAAGGATGGAATGTCCAACCAGCCGTGGACTGGTCCATGGCGCAGAACAGGATTAGTGAAAAATTCAATGAACGGTCAACCAGCTCATTCTTCCTGGCGAATATAGGCGTATCTAAGGGCCTTAATCTGGGAGTAGGTTCGATGAAGATTGGTCTGAGTGTGATGAATATTTTTGATGTAGCCTATCGCGAACACTTTGATATCGGATCGATCCTCAGACCCGGGCGTAGTCTTGAAGTACAGCTCAGCTGGAGGTCACATAAGCTTTGACGGTACGATACTGAAATACTGATATGGAGAGAACAAAGCTGGTAGTACAAGGTGTAAGAGTTGCTTTCATCAACCTGCTGATCGTCGGGATCATCGGTTGTTCATTGCGTTACTTTTTCATTGATCCGATACCTGGATTCAACTACAGCTATCTCCTACACGCCCATTCGCATTTGGCTTTGCTTGGCTGGGTATTTATGGTACTTTTTGTTTTGATACTGCACGCCTATTTGCCGGTAGAAACAGGGAGATATAAGAAATACATATACTATTTCGTCATCCTCCAGCTGGCCAATGTGGGTATGCTTTTTACCTTCCCGTTTACAGGATATGCCCTGTGGTCAATCGTCTTCTCCACTATTCACGCCCTGACAGCCATGCTGTTTGCCTGGGTTTTTATTCGGGAGGTAGGTAGCAACATTACTGGTCCGCACAGCCTGTCTTTCCAATTTGTAAAGTGGGCTTTGGTCCTGTTATTCGTATCTAATCTGGCTCCTTTTGCCCTGGGACCGGTCTCAGCCACACAGGGAAAAACCGATCTGTACTACTCGCTGATCTATTTCTATCTTCATTTTCAATACAATGGGTGGTTTACTTTCGGTTTGCTGGGGCTTTTGCTTCATCAGTTGGAAATGCAAGGGGTGAATACGGACCACAAGCTGGTGAAACTGGGGTTTCTGCTGAAGCTTCTGGCAGTATTCCCGGCATACCTCTTGTCTGTGCTCTGGACAAGCCCCGGGTTGATTTGGAATATCCTCGGCGGAGTGGCTGCGATTACTCAGCTGGTAGGATTGGTACTTATTCTGGTTTTTGTAATGCGATACCTCTCTGTATTGTTAAGTGCGCATTCAGGGGTGATGAAAATGTTGTTTTTTACCGGAATGGCAGCGGTGTGCACTCAACATGTTTTAATGCTACTGTCCGCTTTTCCCGCATTGAGCAGCATAGCCTTTGCGAGAAACGTCGTGATCGCCTATCTGCATCTGGTGCTCCTGGGTTTTGTGACTGTATGGATATTTTATCAGCTCATCTATTTATGTGTGATGGAAGAATATCTGGCGTCCAAATTAGGATTTGGGTTGTTTTTTCTGGCCTTTTTAGCCACCGAATCTATCCTCGTTTTCCAGGGGGTGATCGGGTCATCTGTTGTCTGGCTTTTTAGCCTGGCCATTTTACAGCTTTTGGGATTTATCCTCCTGACTATGTCAATAAAAAATCATAAAGTAGCGACATGAACATTTTAAAAAAGGTCCCATTTATCCTGCTCGTGGCAGCCTGTTTGATCTCCGGGATATTCACAGGGTGGTACAGGTTGGGGTATGACTTGCCGGTGGAGGCCGTGTTTCTGCATCATGGTGCGATCATGACGGGTAGCTTTTTAGGTACGGTTATTCTTCTAGAGCGTATCGTGGCCATGAAAAAGAAATGGTTGTTTGCTTTCCCCCTGATCAATGGCTCCAGTGTCATCTTTTATTTCCTCGACCTCAAAGAGGTTGCTTTTGTCTGCCTGATCATTGGCGCCGTCGGTCTGGTGTATGTTTTTTACCGTATCAACCTCAAGCACGGGGACCTACCGCATCGGATCATGTGGATCGGAGCTACGGCCTGGTTGATTGGTAATACTCACTTATTCTTATTTGCTTCCTATGCGCACTCTATCTTGTGGTGGATGGCTTTTCTCTTACTCACGATTGTAGGTGAGCGGCTGGAGCTGAGCCGGTTCCTGCCTGTAAGTGATGTCAAAAAATATGTGCTGGTTGGTTTCCTGATTATATTCCTGGTGTCTGGAGTACTACCATTTCACTTGGGCGGACAGTATCTCACCGGAGCATCCATGGTCTTGATCAGTGGCTGGCTGGTGCTCTTCGACATGGTCCGTAAGTCGATAAAGATGCCTGGGGTCCATCGGTTTTCGGCCATCACGTTATTGTTTGGGTACATATGGCTGGCTATTGCGGGTATACTGTATATCCTGAATGTGACAGGCGAAATCACCTACGATGCCCTGATACATAGCTTCTTTCTGGGCTTCATCTTCTCCATGATCTTTGCCCATGCACCCATCATATTGCCCGGGGTACTGGGGCTGAACCTGAGACCTTACCATCCTACATTATATATCTGGGTAGTGACTTTTCAAATTTCCCTGCTCATTCGCGTATCCGGTGGATTGTTTTCGATGAGCGGCTGGAAACAATGGGGAGGCCTGGTCAATGGAATAGTAATCCTTATTTTTCTGATCAATCTTGTGGGGGTGGTGATAGGGATGTCTGTGAGGAAGAAGGGGTAGTGGGATTTCGGAGGAAAGTGGGAAATAAGAAACAGGATTACTCAATCAGAATTTTCCTTGTTTGAACATTACCATTTATCTGAAATAAATTGATAAGATAAGTACCTTTCTTCAAGCTATTTGGGAGTGGAATTAAAGATTTCCCTGAACTATCAATTCGGGTCTCCATATGTTGTTTGCCCTGAAGATCAAGCAATGACATTGCATTTATTGCCTGGTTTTTATTCTCGATGATGATATAATCTACTGCTGGGTTCGGATAAATTTTAATGTTTTCTTGATGCTCGACTCCAAGAATTTCATCTACAAATCGAACTTCGAAATGAAGCTCCAAAAAACACTGTTGTGAATATGTTATTGACGGGAAAAGAATATCTTCCTGGTCTGAAGTAACATATAAAAAGGATTCAGTATCATCTATTTTGACAGTACTGTTCCAAAATCCAGGTGGTTGAGATGGGTCAATAGGAATTTTTAAGGTGTCTCCAATTAACACATATATCACCTCCTTGTATGCAGGAAAGGGATCAAATAATCGAACGTCAACTTCACCAGTAAAATCCGGACATACTCCATTGGTTACCGTAATTGGGTATATGCCGACTCCAACAGGGTTTAACGATCCGTTTTTCTCTCCTTCCCAATCAAATTCAGCTCCATATTCATCAGGTAACCAAAGCCCAACCTGATCCATACTGCTACAGATGAATTGGGTTAAATCTTCTTCCGACAGGATAGGTGTTTTGTACACGTGCCCAATTGTTGTTGCGGTGCTCAGACTACACTCATATTCATCATATATTGTTAGATAAATATCATCACCACTTTCCTCACTCGTAGGTATGAAATACGGCTTATTGTGGTTTTCTATTTCTTGATGTTCTACACGCCATTGGAAAGTGACTGCTTGTTCTATACCTGATGCAAACAATGTATCTCCTTCACATAGTGTGGGACGATCCTGATAATCAAAATATGGTTGAGTCAGTGGGCTTTCATGTACAAATACCGTATCACTTACATAAGTATACTCATTACAATTGGTGGCTGTGAAGTAATAATTACCTCCATTTTCAGCGGTATGATAGGGGTTATTCCAATCTGATTCTAAACCACGCTCTACAGAAAACCATCTGTATTCATGATCTCCATCATATCCATTGATTGCTCTTAAAATAGGCTTGTTTTCACCCGGACAGATTTTGTATTCCTGGTTCAATAAAAACATATTGAAGGTGGAATCCAGCCTTAGATATGCTACATCAAGCGTGTCATTCTCATATTCATTATAAATCACAGAATAATGTCCGGGGATATCTGAGTGAATAACTGTTGAGATTGCCCCCTCAATAGGAGTACCATCTCGATACCATTGAATATCTAGTTGATCATTTAATGAAACACTAAAGCTATATCCCTCGGTTGCACAAAAATCTAAAGTATCAAATTCAAACGGCTCTGGTGTGAATGATTCTCTTTTGAGTAAGTCATCAGTGATAATCTTGAGTCCATCATTTGTTCCAACCCACAAATGATTATGAAAGCGACTGTAGTCAACAATATAAGCACTGTCTATGGCATCAAAGAGAAAATACTCAGGGTTGGAGACATTAGCATAACTTTCAAATTCAAGCCAAAGTAGTCCGGAATCAGAAGCAGCAAACATGGAATTTCTTAAAAGACCCTGGCCTGCAACTATTTCCAGGTCATGTACTTCAGTATTGTCAAAGTGGAGGATGAAGTGATCGCTGCAACTACTCATATGTTGAGCATAAATTCCAAAATCAGTAGCGTAGCAAGCGAAGTAACCAAAAGGGAAAGAACCCCCAAAACTTCTTAAGACTGCAAAATCATTCAGCCGTTCAAAATCCAGCGTATCATTTTCAGCTATTGGAAATCCAACAGCACTTGAGTGCTGTGAATATAGACCCAAATAGTTGCTTGATATTCCGCTACATCTATTCTCTCCATCAGGAAGAATTGCTTTATTGCGGCTGTCTAGTAAAGTAACATTCGTTGGGTTAGAGGTGTATTCAAATTCCTGAAAAGTTTTTAAATCGCTTGATATATAAGTTGTACCACCTGTTGCTAACAGCACTTTCCCATCATACCATATATTTCCGGCATAAAAGTCTACTGAATTAATTTGAAGTGGTAATTCAGGATTTAATTCAGTTAGAGCTATTACATTACCATCTTCGTATAGGAAAAGTGAATGAGTAGCCGTACCCAGGTAAAAAGTATGCTCATTTACTGATTCAATGCAGGTGATATCCAAAAGAACCTCAGGATCAAAACTGCTTGTGATATCAGTAAACTCCAGCTGCTTATTCATCAGGTAGAGCTCACCATTTTCCAACATAACCACAGCACTACCCCTGTTTTCGTTGAAAATTTTTACTTTCTCACCCTCAAAAAATGTTTGGGTAACGTACAAATTGTTTTCAGCGCCCATTAAGAAATAAGCGAGCAATGTGAAGCTGATGATAAGAGGTGATTTGATCATATACCCAATGTCTATTCTTTAATGATTCTAAAACGTCTTGAATTATTACCTAAATCCACTTCAATCAAGTAGATACCAACTTTCAATTTGCTGACGTCAATTTCTTTTGTATAGGCTTTTTGTAGTAATAGTTGTCCTTCTAAGTCATACAGATAGATTCTTTTTGGGATTTCAGCAGATTGAAATTTCACGATATCAGATACGGGGTTAGGATATAGATATACACCGGATGTATTTTCTTCAATATTCATAATAGTAGCTTTTGAAATATTGAAAGCAGCCCTGCAGCCATTTTCATTGTATGCAAATACTGAATAGTCACCTGGTTCATTAATATGTAGTGTTTTGGGATTTGTAGGTGTTGGGAGTAGTTGATTTTCCAGATACCAATAGATTGATACAGCTGCATCGGTAATCACATTTAAACTTTCTTCATCAATCTGGATATCTATGTCAAATGGAGGATTTACATTGAGATAAATAGAATCTTTACTTATACAATCGCCTCCGAATTCATTTACGTTCACCACTAGTTTTGCCCCATCCATTTCGCCTGTAGCAGCAAACACTATTGAGGAAGCAGATTTATTGATTGTAGGGAAATAGTCAGGGACTTCCCAAGTATACTGATAACTGAGGCCTGATTGTGCTTGAATATGTACCTGATCACCTTCACATATTCCAAAATTTGGGGTGTAAATCCTGGCTTCAGCACTTTGTCGTACCGAAAATGAAATGGAATCGATTGCAGAACACCCTGTATTTTTATTTGTGACCTGAAGGAATACTTTTTCTCCTTCCGATGGAGTACTCATCCCAATTTTGATAGTGTTTTGAGTAGGGTCTGTAGCAAAATAGCCCTCTGGTACCAACCAGTTGTATTGATAATCGGGATGAAAAGTTGTAGAAAGATTCATTGTATCCCTCTGACAAAATGTTCCGACAGTTCCTTCAATAGAAGATGTAGGACTTGGGTGTTTGACAATATCTGTATCCTGGTTGGCATTGGCGTCATCATTAATAATAAAAGACAAGGTGGGGCCTGGGCAAACGGTATTCTTATTGATATCTACTTGATAGATTCCGGGTTCATGGAGATAAATAATCTTCTTATTAGTCAGTGGTAATACCTGGCCATCCTCATACCATGTTGTGTAAACTGCATATGGGTTATCAATTGATACCTGTATGGAATCACCTTCACAAAATGATGTTGCATAAGAGAGTGTGTAGTTAGTTTCCGGGCATAACTGAGTTGGACTATCAGTCATTTTTGCAAGGAATACATCTTTGTTTTTATTGCCACTATTGTTTGTGAGTGTTGTGTTACCAATTGTTAGTGGGCTACTCCCATAGTTTCCTGCGAAATAAATATTATCCTCAGTTGCAGTAATTCTTAATCCGCGGTCATTTCCATTACTTGTTGTATGGTAGAACCATTGTGGATAGCCAATTTCATTGAATTTTAATACAGCAATTTCTACGGATTCGGACTCTTCAAATGAAAAAGGACCAATCTCAGAGGCCCACCTAATACCAAAAGTTAAAAATATGTCGGAACCACTGGAGGCAATGTGAGATGTCCTTCCAATACTTAATCCATTACAACATATATAATCATTATGATGCATTAATTGGTTGAACAAGATTTCACCATTGGAATCTATTTTAGATATAAATAGGTTGCCTTGATCACTATTATCATTTACCCAAAACCCGGAAACGATGGCTTCACTTTTTTCATTTAAATCAACGCTGAGTGCGCCGGAGTAGTAGGTTTCGAATGATCTTGCCCATTGGAACTCCCCATCAAGAGTGTAGTGAAAGACTATCCCCTGCTCACCTTTTTGAGTCTTATGTATATAGTTATCGAACTCTGTTTGCGAACTTCCTGCAGTTCCTACTCCATATATCCCAGTCTCATCAACAGAAATATCATACAGGTAATCATAGGACAGACTTCCTGGATTCTTGACAAATACAATATTTCCTTCAGGAGAGAATTTGATTAAAAGCATATCAGGGTAATCTAAACTACCTCTAACTTCATAAGCAGTATCTCCAACAGTCAATTTACTCCTCAGAAGTCCAGCCAAATAAATGTTGCCCTTATCATCCAGTGCAATAGCATTTCCAAAGGTTCTGCTGTATGTAGTATACTCGACAAAGTGCTTCAACCAAACTAATTCACCATTTGGATCAAGTTTCATCAAATACATTGTACCTGGTCGTCCATCTGGTAAAGTGATATTATCAAACTCAAAAGAATAACCATAATAACCTGTTAGGTATATATATCCATCTGACCCAACAACTAGATCGGTCGCTCTTTCCGCACCAAAATTCCGTACCCAGATGGGGGCACCCTGCTCACTGAATTTTGCCACATAAACACCTCCTTCATCAAAGGTGTGGTCATCTATTATGGAACCAACAGGGGCAACTCCAGATATATAGACTGACCCATCTGTATCAGTTGTTATGGCATCTACGGCATCATCGACCCATCCTCCAAAGCCAAAAGCCCAATCAACTGTTTGTGAATATGAATGGGTCTGTATGATGAGCAGAAGCGGGATCCAGGCCAATCTTTTCATTGTGGGGTATTTGGGATAATTAGCAGTTAGTTTGCAAAATACATTTTAATTTAATTATGACATATACTGATGTGTAATAATTACAGTAATTGTTATCTTTTCTGCGGTTGAGAAGCCCAAATAATTTCCACTAGTTTTATCACTCATTTAACCAACCCATAAAAAGTACCCATGCACCCAACCTGCAACCGAATCCTCTTACTCATCCTGTTTCTGCAATGCACCCTTATCAGCCTGGCACAAACCTTCATCTCCGATATGGAGCAAATGAAATGGGAAAAGGTGGCCCCAGGCATCTGGAAGACAACCATCGGCGAGATGGACCTCAACCCTCTGGACTATTCGGCACCATCGAAAACTCAGGCACTCACCGACCTGGGTGATCCAGCTTTTCCTTTTAATATGGAAGCTACCCTGAGCCAGAAGACGAAAGAACGTATAGTAGTTAGGCTCCCACTGGGTGAACAAGAAAAGATCTATGGCCTCGGACTCGAGTTTGAATCGATCAACCGACGCAGCAATGTATATACCCTGAAGGTGGATCATTACGGAGGGGTGAAAGGCTATACCCATGCCCCGGTACCTTTTTACATCTCCAGCGAGGGATATGGTGTGCTCATCAATTCGGCCAAAAGAGTGAAGATCCACGTGGGTGTTGGGAACAGGAAAGACAGTCACCTGCCTCCATATGTAGATCGGACTACAGGAGGTAGTGCATGGCAGGCCCGCCCGACTTCAGATGCTGTAGAAGCTAGTATCCAGGGTGAGGGGCTGGAGGTCTATGTGTTTTCAGGGGCATCTCCGCTGGAGGTCGTTCAGCGGTATAACCTGTTTTGTGGGGGCGGCGTGTTGCCTCCCAAATGGGGTCTTGGCTTCTGGCACAGGATGCACACCCAGAGTTCTGACGAAGATGTATTGCAAGAGATCAGAGATTTTGAGGAAAATAACTTTCCTCTCAGTGTGATCGGACTGGAGCCTGGCTGGCAGAGCTTTGCTTATCCCTGCTCATTTGACTGGGACACCACCCGGTTTCCCGATCCCAAAGGATTTTTAAACACCATGACGGACAGAGGCATTAAGATCAACCTGTGGGAAAATCCGTATGTAGCTCCAACATCCACCATGTATGATCCTATCAAACCATATACCGGTAGCCATACGGTATGGCTGGGTGAGGTGCCGGACTATACCATCCCCGAAGCCAGGGAAGTGCTGCTGGATCACCACCAGAAAAACCACCTTGACATAGGAGTAAGTGGCTATAAATTCGATGAAGTAGATGGGTATGATCAATGGTTGTGGCCGGACCATGCGACCTTTCCTTCCGGATATGATGCTGTGGAGATCAGGCAGCTTTACGGGACGATCATTCAGAATACGTTTACCGAACACTTCCGAAAGCAAAACCAGCGTACCTACGGGCTGGTGAGGTCATCTTATGTGGGAGCCAGCAATCAAAGCTTTGTCATTTACAGTGATTATTATGGTCACAAAGGCTATGTTACCGCCCTGGTGAACTCATCCCTGGCAGGGATTCTGTGGACACCTGAGATCCGAAGTGCTAATTCTTCAGAAGAGTGGGTGAGACGCTTTCAAACCGTTTGTTTTTCGCCCTTGATGATGCTCAACGCGTGGTCCTCAGGATTAAAGCCGTGGAGCTTCCCGGAGGTGACGGATATCGTCAGGGAAAACATAGAGTTGCGGATCAGGTTGATGCCTTACCTGTACACCGCTTTCCATACTTATGAGCAGCAAGGTGTCCCGCCATTCCGGGCGATGGTGCTGGAGAAGGGTTTTGAGTCCACGACTAAAAAAGTAGGTGGCACGCTTGATGATGTAAAGAATCCATATGCCGAGCAGGCCCTCCTCGAGGTGACGGATCAATACATGATGGGGCCATCCATTTTGGTAGCTCCGGTATTCACCGGTGAGACCGAAAGAAAAGTAGTATTACCAGCTGGAAACTGGTATGATTTCTACAGCGGAGCACTCGTAGGCAATGGCGAAACCATTACCATTCAGCCCACCCTCGATAAGATCCCTTTATTCGTCAAAGATGGTGCTTTGATCCCTATGCTATCCACTTTGGATGTGGAGGACACTGATCAAACCCTTGAAGTCAGGTACTATGGGACCAAGCCCGGCTCTTTCCGACTCTACAATGACGATGGCAATTCCTTCGACTACGAATCCGGTGAGTTCACCATTACCGATCTGGCTGTTTCTGTGAAGAAGAATAAGCTGAAGGGCACTCAGAAGGTTTCCAATGATTTGGGGTATGGGTATAAACAGGTGGAGTGGGTGTGGATTGGGAGGTAAAGATATTACTTAGCTGCTCTACAATCACGTCATTCACTGGGTTAGCCCTGGTGGATAGAGAATGTAGTTTAGCCGTCATTCCCTGGAGGTCCTTAGACCGAGCAGGGAATCTGTCGTGATAGCTTAAAGTTAGTCGATAGATTCCCTACTCGCTATCGCTCTAGGGAATGACGTGCTAAGATTGAGCTCCATAATAAACCAAATCAAATCACTACAACCTTAACCAGCCCTTTTTCTTTTCCCGTATAATCTATAGCACTCCCCAAAATTTAATAACCAACTGATTAAATAATCTGTTACTTTTGTGACAACGGTTCAAATAAGTTCTGGTCTGTATCTTTAGATTAATTGAAAAACTACGCTTTTAGCATTTTATGTCTAATCCCTTTATTTGTCAATAGTCAAACGAATCATACCATTTCTGGATATGTTTATGATGCTTCATCTCTTGAACCTTTAGTTGGGGCGCATGTTATCACAGATAAGGAAAAAGGACATTTCACAGTATCTAATGTCAACGGATATTATTCGGTAAAAACCACGTCATTTAAGGATAGCTTGTTATTTAGTTATGTTGGATATGATCCATTTTATACTGCGATTTCATATTTAGCTGATACTGTTTTAAATATTTATCTGCATCCTTCCACCCTGAAGGAAGTTATAGTTCACTCAAACAGGCACTCAGTTTTAAACATTAATAACCGTTCCAATTTATCTATTCGAACCATCAAATCTCAGCCGAGCCTGGCTGGGGAGGTTGATCTCATGAAGACCCTGACCTTGTTGCCGGGAATCAGCCCGGGCCTGGAAGGCTCAACAGGAATAAATATACGGGGAGGCAGCCCGGATCAGAACCTTATTCTTCTGGACGATGCACCAGTTTACAACGTGGCACATCTTTATGGCTTTGTTTCAGTTTTCAATGCTGATGCCATCAAGAATGTAGAGGTTTTAAAAGGTGATTTCCCTGCTCGTTATGGGGGGAGGTTATCTTCGGTGATCAATGTTACTATGAAAGAAGGAAACAAGAAGGAATTTCATGGTGAAGTCACCTCGGGAATAATATCGTCCAAACTGACCCTGGAAATTCCGCTAAAAAAGGACAGGACTTCCCTCATGATATCCGGACGAACAGCCTATCCTGACCTGATTACCATTCCACAACGAATTGGCTATCACAACGGGCAAAAAGATGAACTGATCAGCTATTCTATGTGGGATGGCAATGTTAAGTTGCACCATTTTTTAGGTAAGAATGGTAGTCTGTCGGTGAGCCATTATAGTGGAAGGGATAATTATATTGATAACTACCGGGAAAGTGACTATCAGACCCAGGAAAACTCACGTCATTGGGGAAATATTACCAATACGATCAGGTATAATCAAATACTATCCCGAAAACTCTTTGTAGAGGCGATCGCCTATCACACCTATTATCATTATGAAGATTCAAAGGAGAACAGACTACTCACTGACGCCAAGACACAGCATTTAATGATTAACACCAGGTCATCATTACAGGATGTTGGAGGTAAAGTACTACTTAATTATTCCTGGAGTAATTCACATCAGCTAAGTGGAGGACTTCATTTGATCAATCATACATACAACCCTTCAATCAATAGCCTGAAAAATGAATATGACGGAGCATCAGAAGATATCAATTTGAGTAAGAAGATCAGTACCAGTGGCAATGAAATGGCTCTTTTCCTGGAGGATGGTTGGCAGATATCGAAAAAGCTGAAATCAACCTTTGGACTCCGACATTCTGCTATTTTTATAGAGGGCAAATCTTTTTCCGGGATTGAACCCAGGACATCTTTGACCTACGAAGCAGCTCCAAAGACCAATGTTGATGTTTCGTTTAGTTATATGCGTCAATATATTCACCTCCTGACGAGCTCTACGGTAAGTCTATCCAATGATATCTGGGTGCCAGTGACCTCCCTTGCTCCACCCCAAAATTCCTTTATTACCACCGCAGGATTAAATACCCAAATGTTTAGCGGTTACTCATCTTCTGTAGAAGTCTTTTATAAAAAAATGAATAACCTCATTGATCATCAGGAAGGGGTAAGCCCTACGACTGGGTTCAATGAAAATTGGGATCAGTTGATCGAAAGTGGTGGTGAAGGGGAGGCCTATGGATTGGAGTTGCTGGTTCAAAAAAATGTAGGCAGATTAACCGGATGGCTTTCTTATACCCTCTCCTGGAACAACAGGCAATTTGAAAATATCAATGAGGGGCGCAAATATCCATACCGGTATGATCGCAGACATAATATCGCTTTGGTGGGTAACTATAAACTGAATGAGCGCTATTCCTTTTCATCAAACTGGATATTCATGTCAGGATATGCAGTAACAGCTCCCGTGGCTTTGTACTTTACGCATCAGGATGTATTTGCTTATGGGGAAAGGAACAATGCCCGCATGCCTGCATACCATCGATTAGATCTTTCCATGCATAAAACAAGGATCACCAAAAAAGGAAATCAATCCACCTGGAGTCTGGGTGTTTACAATACATACTTAAGAAAGAATCCCCTCTTTCTGGAAACGTCAGTGTCTGGGTACACAAGTGCCCCACAAAGGGGGTTCCAGATTTATGCAAGCATTCGTGGACCAGCTTATTTCATTTTCATTCCTTCAGTTTCTTACTCTTTTAAGTTTTAGTTGATGAAAAAGGGACAATGGATAGTATGGATTTGCCTTGTCTTATTCACAGGGTGTGATAAGGAGTTGACTTTTGATGTGGATATCGAAGAAAGCAAACTGGTGGTATTTAGCATCATCAATCCCAGGGAGCCTGTTTCAGTGAGCGTCTCCAGGTCGGTAAACCCCTATGCTTCAGGAGTGTATAAAAGTGATAGCTATATCAACGATGCTTCTGTGATGGTGCTGGAGAATGGAAACCAATTTGATCAGTTGGTTTATGATGAATACACCCAGGTCTATATGGGTGACTCCAGCCAAATTCCGACTGTTGGGAGCGAATATAAATTGGTAATCCTCACTCAGGAATTTGGGGAGTATATCTCTGAGGGAGTGGTCATTCCGGATTCTTTGGAGGTGGATGTTGAAGTAATCAACACAGGCGTTGATGGTAGTACTGGACGTATATCGGAAATCCTTTTCACCTTTGAAGATCCATCCCAAATTGAAAATGCATATGGTTATGAACTTACCAGAGATTATATTGGAGGTGGTGCAACTGGAGTCTTCGCCCATACATGGTCCATTGATAAAACATATGATGAAGCATGTAATTTCTATCGTACCCCGGGTATTGGAACCTATAGTTACGATGGTAGTGTATTTAATGATCTTTGTTTGGATGGGCAATCCATTACACTAAAGATTACAGCACAAACCAGAGGGAGCGGACCGTTTCTATTTAGATTTTACACGATTGATCCGATCCTTTTCGAGTATTATAAAAGCTTTTCAAGGTTATCAGAAGTAGGGGTCGGATACCTGGAGCCACTCCGCGTACCCAGCAATATTGAAGGTGGCTATGGAATGATAAGCAGTTCAAACTACATTGAGAGAATAGTGATATTAGGAGAGTAAGTTAGCAGGTTCTCCCTACTCATTAATGGGAAACAATTGCATGTGTTTAAACGTCGATTTCCTGGAGGTCCTCAGACCGAGCAGGGAATGACGTACTAAGGCCGATCGCGATAAGCAAAACCTCATTCATTACTTGTTCTCGTTTGCAACGAGGATTCCTGAGAGAAGCGTCTGTGACGCTAATAATAAACCAAACCAAACCAAACCAAACCAAATCAAATCACTACCACCTTAACCAGCCCTTTTTCTTTTCCCGTATAATCTATAGCACTGCTATAAATGTAATCTTCAGGATTTCTGACAATCCCAGCTCTTACCGGATTATCATGGATATAATGAATTTTCTGCCAGATGTCGATCTTCCCATTGTCCAGATCTATTGCATGATTATCATCACTCCAAAGTTTGTAATCTTTTGCCCGACCCGTTCTCCGGGCTTCAAATCCAAATTTATCTAACATCCAATCCCTGCGACTTTCTGGAATTTCCTGAATAGCTTCAACTATACGTTTAGAGGTGAATTTTTTAGAATCTCTCAGAAAATCTGACATTTTGAAAGGCTTTTTACATGAAGCCACCAGGTGCAAATGATTAGACATGATTACCCATGCATTTACTTCAAGACCTTTTTCAGCAATGCAATGATTCAGTGAGCCTACAACAATATCACGGTATTCCTGTCGGGTGAAAACATCAATCCATTTAATAATTTTTAATGTTAGATAGTAGCAAGCATGTTGATCTTCTATGGTGTAGCGATCTCCTGACATAATACAAAGAATTGTTTTAGGTAGTTAAAATAGTGTTTTTGCTCTAGCGATACAATCGCTTTTCTCGTCCGTCCCCGTTACAAACGAGGACGAGGGAGGGGAAATTACGATAGATTCCCTACTCGCTTTCGCTCTAGGGAATGACGTTCTAAAATAGATAGACTAATCACACCAAGTAAATTCCGGCATAAGGAGCAATACTTCTGCCATTGATGAATGCATTGGGTGTGTAAAACCTCATCATTAACTTTTAGGTCTAATCACAGTTCATTATTTTGATTCTATTCTCATAAATGAAGATGAAAGAAAAGCAACGGTCATCGAAAGCATTCCCATACTGGGGATGGCTGGCCATACTCCTGATAGCCAAATTCTGGTATATCAACTGGGGCTTTAACGGACTGCGCACACATTGGGGCTTTTTCCCCTTGTGGCTTGGGTACATTCTTTTGATGGATGCTCTGACCTTTTACAGGAAGGGAAATTCTTTACTAAGCAGAAGCTTTTCAGGCTTCATTTTTTTGTTCATCGCATCAGCTCCTGCCTGGTGGTTGTTTGAGGCAATCAATGAAGTGACCCAGTTCTGGCATTATTCTGACCGAGAGCGCTTTTCGGACCTGGAATATGCTCTGTATGCCACCCTGAGTTTTTCTACTGTAATCCCAGCCATGTTTACAACAACAGAATTTATTGGGACCTATGCCGTTTTTCAAAAAGAAAGAAAGAGCCCAAAGATCGGTGGAAGCCTCAAAGACCGTTTGATCCTGCTCTCCCTGGGGGTGCTGATGCTGGCTTGTGTTTTTGTTTTTCCGGAATACTCGTCGGCATTTATCTGGATGTCCATATATCTGATCCTGGATCCGGTAAATCATTTTCTGGGTAACCGTACATTGATATGTAATACTGCAACAGGCAACTGGACACCTGTCCTGGTCTTGTGGACGGCCAGTCTGATTTGCGGATTCTTTTGGGAGCTTTGGAACTTCTATTCACTACCTAAATGGTATTATACGGTACCCTTTGTGGACTTCTGGTATGTATTTGAAATGCCCTTATTAGGTTACCTGGGCTATCTGCCCTTTTCCCTGGAGCTGTTTGCCTTGTATCATCTGATCGCCGGACTGATCGGAAGGTGGGAAGATTATGTGAAAGTGTGACCAGGGGTGTTTCCCTTTCGATCTTGATTCTTTATTCATAATGCGTCCACATCCGAATAACTTTTACAATTTTTTCCTCCTCCAATACCTGATACACTAACCTGTGCTGGATATTGATTCGCCTGGAAAAGGCTCCTAATAAGTCTCCCTGAAGTTTCTCAAATGGAGGGTATTCAATAAAGGGGTCATTCTCTAATAGCTTTAAAAGCTGTAGGACTCTTGGTTTTAATCCCGAAGACGCTATTTTTTTAGCATCTTTTTGTGCTTGTTTTGTATAGACGAGGGTGTATTTACTCACCAGTCAAGTTCCTTGCTGGTATCCGATACAGGGGTTTTCATTCCCTCAATAATGGATTCCCTCATCCCAGGAATGGAGGTTAGATATAGGGTTTCCTGGATATTTCTCCAGTCCTCTTCTCCTATAAGAACCGCATTGTTGTGTTTTCCAGTAATCTGTATGGGTTCGTGGGTTTCATTGGTTTGATCCACCAGCCGATAGATATTTTTACGAGCCTCTGTAGTACTGATGACTTTCATATTGTAAACGTACGCAATAACGAACGCATTTCAAAAGGGTTTGGTTTAGCTCCGATGATTTTTCAAGGCATTAATTGAAAGGTCAGGTAGCCTCACACCTGAACCATCTGCTTGCGAGACTGTTATATTTTAAACAGCAACAATTTTATGTCAGAAACAACATACACAGTAACCTTAAGAGAAATTGAAGTAATTACCCATGATGTGAAGCGATATGTCGTGGACAAACCTGAAGGGTACGCTTTTGAGCCTGGCCAGGCGACAGAAGTAGCTATCAATAAGGAAGGTCTCAAAGATGAGGCCCGGCCATTTACCTTTACCAGTCTGCCGGAAGACGAAAAGCTGGAGTTTGTAATTAAATCTTATCCATCTCATGATGGGGTTACCGATAAACTGGATGACCTTAAAGTGGGAGATGAGTTGATCATTGGCGATAGCTGGGGTGCCATCCAATTCAAAGGCCCCGGATGGTTTATTGCTGGTGGAGCAGGAGTGACCCCTTTCATTGCCATCCTGAAAAAGCTGGCAAAAGATGGAAATCTAACGGGTAATCACTTATTGTTCTCCAACAAGACTAGCAAAGACGTGATCATGGAAAGTCAGTTTAGGGCATGGTTAGGTGATCACTTTATCTCCACTTTGACAGACGAAAAGAAGGACGGTCACCTGAACAAGATGATCAACGAAGAACTGCTTAAAGAATTGATCGAAGATACGAGCGTTAGCTTTTATGTATGCGGACCGGATCAGATGGTGAAAGATATCTCTTCCCAACTGGAAAATCTTGGAGCCAATCCTGATGGGATTGTGTTTGAGAAGTAGGCTTTAAAAAAGGAGATCTACAATGCAACCGTCATTCCCTGGAGGCCCCTCAGGCCGAGCAGGGAATCTGTTGCGATTAGGGGGAAGGTCTTAGGATAAGTCGATAGATTCCTGACCTGCTTTCCGGACAGGCAAGCTCGCCTTTCCAGACTCTCGAGAATAAAGTGCTACTAGCGAGCGGTATTATGCATATCATCAAATCTCTTTCCTGATAGGCAGGTTCATGATGAAATAATGATTCACGTCTAAGACTTAATCGGTTTTTATGAATGTAATCAGTTTTTATTTTAGCCGGTGCAATCACCAAAGATCAGCTTAGTCATCAACACAACCCTATCTAGGTACCTTAGATAGAGTCGGTTAAATCAAGCCTTAAGCATTACTCAATAGTGGTCGCGTCTTTTACGGACGAGGCTGTAGAAACAGTTGTTCCTTTTTTGGTAAACACTCTGTAGTAATACTTGGTCTTAGCAGTCAGTCCTGAAATGCTGGCATTTGTTTCAGTAACCTCTTTTTTGTTGTATCCGGTCAATGTTGTGCTGAAGTTAGCATTGGTGGAAACATCCAATAAGTACTTTTCAGCTCCGGTTACCTGAGACCAACTTACCTTGAAAGAAGTTGCTGTGATGTCAGTTGCTGCATTTACAGTAGGTGCACTGATCGTGGCTGGTTTCGGATCATCCTCGTCATTACATGCGATAAATAATCCGGTCAACAAAAGTGCCATCGTGAGCATCTTTACCAAACCACTTCTTTTTTCATTCATTTTCATTTTAGTCATAAAGTTTAGTTAAACAATTTACAGGCACATTGACGCTGATTTTCAGCAATCGGTTGGAAGAGAAATATCGAAATCAGGCACTATTTTTTCAAATAAAATTTATATTTCAGATCGTATATCGTTCCCTTAAGAGGCTGCGTTATTATGGGTTTTTCCTGATCGGAAATGAGCGTTATTCTCCTATTTTAGTTAGGACTTAAAACAATTGTTGGGGGTTATCCTTCATTTTCAACATTGCGCCCTGGGCATAGCAAGCCTTTGCAATAAAAAGCGTCATTGTGAGGAAACTTTCAGCTATAGGCTGATTGGACGAAACAATCCCCATTCATATATTGAGAAGTGGTTCTGGGAATTAAGCTTCTCGTCGGTGTTGTCACCGATGAGGAGTGATTGGAGTCTGGTAATTGTGGAACGTGAATAGCCACTTGCTTTATTTCAAGGATCACAAACTTAAAATTGGCATACAGATCACAAGGTATTAACCACATTCTTTAATAAAATCAGAATTATTTATTTTAGCACTAACCATTTCCTGCAACAAAAGCATCCCAATGTCTAAACTTGACTTTGATAAGCTCAAACCCCGGCTGGAAGCCATTCCCCGGGAAGAAGTAAAAACACCCAAGATGCCAGTGGGGACACTCCTTCAGGAAGCTTTCGACCTGTATGAGTGGGCCAAAGATGATGAGCAAGCCTTGCTGCGTGCCGGGCTTGATAGGGACCTGCTTCATGAGTTACCTGTAAGGGCCAGAGCACTCAGGTACATTCAGTCCCAGTGGAGTAAAGTAATGGCTGGTGGTGCCGAGACTCGGCATAAATGGAAAGTAGCTCAGCAACAAGCAATTGCCTTAAGAAAGGAGCTGGTTAACACGCTGCGCTTTGCCTGCCGACATGATGGTAATGGGGTATTAAGTGCGGTTAAAAGGATAAAAAAGGGGACGGGTCCTGCAGATCTCCTTCAGGATTTAAGTGATCTGGCTGTAGTGGCTGAATCAAATCGCGAAGCACTACTGCGTATTGGATACGATATGGATCAGGTTCGTAAAGCAGCACAACTGTCGACATCACTTAAGTCAGTACTTTCTGAATCTAACATGCTGGATGGTGGAGAGATCAAATATTTTAGAAACTGTGCGTACAACTTCCTGCAGATTGCGATGGCAGAGGTCCGTGCAGTAGGTCGTTTTATCTTTCGGAAAGATCCACACCGTCTTGCGGGGTATCAGCATAGGTACTATTCGCGCAAATAGGATGTTAAATTAAGGATTAACCTTTCCCAAACAATAATATAAGCTTCCTTAACAATAAAAGATATTGCCTAAACAACAAATCAATATCCCCAAACCTTATTTGATCTATCCTAAACGATAAAATCCAAGCCCCAAACATAAAATGATTATCCCCAAACGTTTAGGGAGTAAAAAACATTGTTTGGGAACTCAATGAGGCTGTTTAGGACAAAATATTATTTGTTTGGGATAAGAATATATTGTTTGGGGCAGAATAATGTTTGTTTGGGGATCTGAAAAATCTGTTTGGGGACGATGCTAGAAGGTTAATCTCTATCTTTATCCATTTTCTTTTTTCGTTTATTTTCTGCGAGTTTGAAAATGATAGGAAGCACCATCCTCACAGCGACCGGCTCTCCATCCTTTAGACCGGGAGTAAAAGCGGGCGCATTCACAATTACACGTTGAGCTTCTGCATCGCATCCCGCACCAATTCCTTTTACAACCTTTACATTGCGTACATTTCCTTCTTTATCTACTATAAATGAAATATAGACCCTCCCTTCCACACCCGTACTACGGGCCAGAGTAGGGTACCTCATATTTTCTCCGACATATCGATAAAAGCCTTGAATACCACCTGGAAACTCAGGCAATACATCAGGTTTGTCAATTGCTTCGTTCTCTGGAAAAAAGTCCTTGGGATCAACTTCATCATTGAATGTATCAGCTGTATTTTGCTCCTGACCATATATGATTTTAGCTAATCTGTTGCGCTTCTCCATAAGCTCAGAAGTATTATCAGATTTCAACAATTCCTCACAAGCTAGAAAAGCTGTCTGATGATTGACAATTGGAACATCCCCACCTAATAGGCATAGTGAATCATAGAAGTTTAACGATTGATCGAACTGGTTTAATGTAAAATGGTGTATTTGCTTTTCGCTGAAATAAGCTTTTTCCGATTGGGTAAATGCGAGGAAGCTAAAAGATGTCAGAAACAAAAATATGGATACCCTCAATGGTAGAAATTTTATTAAGCCTAAAATAATTGCTACTAGTCAAACTTGCTCTAACAAACCATTAATTTAGAAATTATTATTAATTTGACTCAATGCGATATTTATTGATCACCCTCTGTATTTTGATTATATACAATGCAGCTTCTCAGGAGCTTTATAGTGATTCAACTGGTTTGAATATTGGATTACCTGATTCATTGACACATATAGATCAATTTCCTGTTTATGAGGGTGGAATTGACGCTTTTTATGAGGATGTAGCCAAATCGATGGAGTATCCTACCAGGGCCAGAAGAATGGGTGTCCAGGGAGTTGTACATGTATCCTTTATAGTCAATAAAGTGGGAGAGCTAGAAGAAGTGTTTGCATTAAGAGGCATTGGCGGAGGATGTGATGATCAAGCAGTAAAGGCGGTAAAGGAAACCTCAGGAAAATGGACTCCTGGGGAGCATCAGGGAAAGTTGGTCGCAGTCAGAATGGTTTTGCCGATAACTTTCAAGTTGGAAGTTACTGAACAAACTGTGTTTTCTACAATAGAATATGATACCGCATTTATAGTAGAAGAGCAACCAATTTTCATAGGCGGAATGGACAAGTTTAGGTCTGATATTGCTAAATCTTTGAAATACCCTAAAAGTGAAAAGAAAGCTGGAATTCAGGGTACTGTGGTCGTAATGTTCATAATAAACCAGCTAGGGGAGGTTGAAAGGGCAAGTATCATAGATGGTATTGGACCCAAATGCAATGCCCAGGCTTTAAAAGCTGTCAGAAAAACATCTGGAAAGTGGATTCCTGGAAAACATGGTGGGAAGTATGTCAAAGTGAAGATGTATTTACCAGTTGTCTTTCAGCCACGCCATTAGTAGATGAAAAATTCAATGGAAAATACTGGCGATAATGTCACCAACTTGAAAATTACTTTTTGATCTTCTTTAGAGATTTAGTAGCCTTTTCTTGACGTACCTTCTCCTGTTGAGTCAGCGGTCGCTTAACCCTATCAGCTTTTAGCTCCTCAAATGAACTATAGAGTTTCACGGATGGCATAAAACAAATTTAATTGATTTATCTATAAACGTTGATTGATGAATAAAATGTTCATTCAACTAAAGGATGGAGTTGATTGATTCAAGCTCCTTAGCAGTGTTGTCACCGATGGGGATCAGCACATAGCTGCACATTTCTCATTTAACAAATGAACCGTGGGGCATAGCGCACCTCACTTGTCCTCGTTTGCAACGAGGATTCCTGAGAGAAGCGTCTGTGACGCTAATAGAATCCTTACTTTAAACGCTTTTTGCTGGCATTGAGGATGGATATTCCGATCACTTCATTGTTTTCATACCGAATGATAATGTCATCATCTATCATTTCAGAATTGTCAGCATGACTGGGTTTTTTAAAGTGTATGTAAAGCACATCAGCTTCTGTATCAAAATCTGTCCAGACGTTCTTGTGTTTAAGAAAGTAAGGCAATACACCTTTGAGTTCTTCTACTGCTATCTGGCTTTCCGTATGATTTCCTTTTTGATAACTTGAGTTATAGTAAATCAGTTGGTTATTAATTTCAAATAACAGTTGTAGATGAATAATTAGAATTATTTATCCATTTTTGAAATATTATTCCAGGTAGGGAGTGCTATAAAAGAGAAACGCTCCTCGGAGGGAGCGTCGGCCCGGGGATACTATCCCTGGGGCTGTTATAGGTGTAAATATATTAATCGCTATCAAATATTCAACGAAATGGAGAAAGTAATAGTTTATGTTGACGGGTTTAATCTCTATTTTGGGATGCTTGAAGCTGGTCTGGATTATTGTAAATGGTTAAACCTGCTAGATCTGTCACATAACTTATTGAAGCCGTCCCAACAGTTGAAGACTGTTAAATATTTCACAAGTAGGGTAAGTAACAATCCGGATAAACAGAAACGACAGACTTCATATATTGAAGCATTGGAGGCTTCTGATGTTGAAATTTACTATGGTCAATACCAGAATAGTACACAGGAAATGCAGAAGGTGTGGAAATATGTGGTCAGGGTTTAACGAAAAGATGACGGATGTTAACATTGCTACTCAGATATTGATTGATGCCTACCAGGATAAATATGATATGGCTATGCTAATCTCAGGTGACAGTGATCTTGTTCCTCCTATCAAAGCAATTCATGATAATTTCAAAAGCAAAAGAGTTTTTGTTGCATTTCCTCCAAAGCGTCATAATAATACAGTGGCTTTACAAGCAAAGGGAAGCATGATAATTGGTCGAAAGAAATTGGTTAATAGTCAATTTCCAAAAGAGGTTACTAAAAAAGATGGTTTTGTCCTTAAAAAACCTAAAGAATGGAGATAGCCAACTCTCCTGAGAGATGCATCTGTAACGCTATCAAACCAAAATCAAATCACTATTATCTTTTGATCTAGAGATACAATCGATGTTTCTCATCCATCCCTGCTACAAGTGTCTACCGAAGCTTTACTGAAGGTATGAAACGAGGACGAGTGGAGGGACCCTTGCCTCCCAAGAAAATCGAAATCTCCTGAAATCCTACTTCTGATTCCTGATTTCTGATTGTAGGTGACAATCTATAATGTTCTTTATCTACTTGATTTCCTTAAATGAATGGGTCTTTATCGAGAGTGAATATCAAAATGAAATGTTCTTTATCAGCTAAGGAAGCTATCAAAGCGAGTATCACTTATGAAACGAAGTGCACTGCTTTAACAAGTTAGAGATATTATGGAAAGATTGATATGTCAGATAAAAACTGACTGGATAAGAAATTATTAGACAGGAGTGATTGACTAATAGAATTTTTCTTTTCGATATAGCCGATACTTTCTATCAATTGGTTCTTCTTCAAACTCCAGTATCTTTTGAAACTCATCAGGAGAAACATGGTTTTTTTTGGTTGTCACCAATTTATTGAATAGATCTATCGTTTGATATTTTCTATTGTACTCCTTTTTATTCATCATATAGCCCAGAATATCCTTCATGTTTACCCAAACTACAACATTAAGCACAATTGGTGCTTGAATACTTGCAAAAAGAAAATTGAGTGCTCTTAAAATCCCACCTATTTTATAGTTGGATAACTCCTTAAAGAAAATTTTGTCCTCTCTTTCAGGATACCTGATGACCGTGAGATCTTGCAAACATTTCTTCATGTAGGAGGGGGGAGTAGATTTATATGGATCCAGTAGTTTCAATACTTGGAGATTTGTGTACTTTTTTAGCTTAGTCCAACTGATACTCACAAAACAGTTCATCCCGCATATGAAAATCAATTCTCTGAGAAGCTCCTGGTCTTTTCTTATATAGTTTCTTCTTGAGTATTCTGAATAAATCTTTGACAGGCTTTCATGGATGTATCCCACGTCATTAATCAAGTATTTCCGGCTATAATAAAGTTTTTCGAGTGCAGCCCTCAATGAACTAAAACCCATCGGGTAGTTAAAGTTGAAAAGTTTAACGTTCCAGGATTTGAAAAGGCCTAGATACATCTCATAAATCAGCTCAAAATCCTCATTTTCTACTTTCTCAAGTATTTTGAAAACCGGCTTCTTTTCCTCAAACCATAGTTTTTTCTTATAAAAACTAAACAGCCAATTATTCGTTATAGACTCAGGTAACACCCCATATCTGCGATTACTCAAACCAATTACTTTGTTTGAGTTAGGACAAAGTACAAGAAATATGTCTTTCAAGATACTATCAGTTCAGCTTCCTTATAATTATCAATCAGAGCATGCAAAATCCTGAGGTCTGGAGATTTCTTGTAGAAATAATTGATTTCTTTTTCTAAATAAATACCCCTTGATTCACAGATGAGCTTAATGTCATGACGATCTGATTTTTTGAGGATAAGTTTATTGGGGCCGACCCTGGATAATAGTTCATTTATCCCTTGATCTTCCTTTTTTTGCCATTGAATTAAATCCTTTAAAACAGATGGAGGCCCCGCCAGTATCATACCAGCTCTATGCTGTGTTTCGTCCCAGATCTGCCTAATATAGGAGACATAATTTTTAGTAAAATTCCCGAATTCATCAATCATAAGAAGGTCAATATCCTTCCGCTCATTTATGATATAAGAAGCACTGTCCATCAAATAATAGATATATGAGTATTTAGTAAGTCGATCAATATCATAATTCCCGTCATTATCCAATTCACAAAGGAACCTGGAATAGAACCTCTTGGCTGGCTCTCCTTTACCAACTCTGAAATACATGCTACCTGGATGTAAACGACTGTATTCAGTTAGAAATGATGTTTTGCCATATCCATTTTGGGCTATTAACAGAACCAGTTTTTTCTTTTCTCTTGCGTAATTGCTCCATCTCATCATGAGATCATAATTCTTGGTAGGCACTAATGTGTGTTCTTGTTGCATGTTCATTAAATGTTAAGTTCTGGTAATTCCTGAGATTCAAATGGATCTTCTTTTTCAAGCTCAGAATCACTCAGATAATTCTCAATAAGGAATTTCTCATAATTTTCATTGGAATGATTTTTATCCGCATCATTTATTACTCCAATTACCGGGTCATCATTTTCCATTTTTTCAAGCGTTTCCTTGTTTTCATCATACCGTACATTGGCATACTTTCTAAGGGATTTGTTCTGGGCTATCTTCTGGAACTTTGATCCGCTTTCTTCAGAATAGAATCGCTTTTTATGCACCTTTTCTATGAAGGCATTGTCTTTGAATAGATAGAGATGGTCTCTCTTAGATGAGTGATAATAGACATCAACTAATTCACCATTCCACTTGATTCGATTCTCATTTTGCTCTAAATCATACTCATAACTACCAAGGTGGATTTTACATCTCTTGATTAGACGTTCGGCTTTATTCCAGCACAATCGGGCAATGAATTCCTCCTTGATTGGTTGAGCATCCATGATTGGAGCATTATTATGCTTTTGCAGAGGAGACATTTCTTTTGTTATTCTATTATTCCATTCATTAATTAATGTTCCGACAAAAAGGATTAGTTCTTGCCTCGTTTTTAATAGGTGGCGATTCTTCTCAATCTTTTTTAACTCATCTTTATTGAGTTTATGCTCATTGGATTTTGCTGTCATTCCAAGTCCAAAATATCCGAAGTACTTTCGGACGACTTGTATATGAAAGTTTCGAAAGAAATTTTCTACTGTTCCTTTTGCGTTGGGAAAGTCGGGTAGGTGTTCCCTCCATATAGCATTGAAAAATAGATTGCAATCTGACTTGAACCGCTGGAAATTAGCAGACATATGAGGCTTCGATTTGTCAGTTAACACACATGCTGGTACATATCGATGACGTTCAAATACCATACTAAAGGCTAACATGATCATTTCTGTATTCTCTTCTTCTCCAAGACTAAATCCAAGAATTAGCGATGAATGCAGATCAATGATAACGTAGATCTTAAGGAACTTGATTTTATTTAATTCATTTCTGTATGGAAGTTGTAGTCTACTTCCATCAGCTTCGACAACCTGATATTTGAATTTGGGTTTCTGCCTTCGTATATATGGTTCAAGGTGTTTTTTGTAGAAATCATATCCATACCTCTTCTCGGCTGTAATATTTTTTACTTCTTGAGTGATGTACTTCAATAATGTTGCATAGGAGATCTGTTTTCGTAACGGTCGATTTTGGTTAATCTCCTCAAGAATGACCGTTTTTAATTTTCCTTGTCCCATAAGATCAGTGATTTTCAGCTTTGTCCAATCATCCACTTTCTGAGCTGGGTGCTTTTTCAGGGTACAAATCTTATGTAGTACCTCTTCAGCAAAATTATCTGAGAGCCTTACCTGTCTGAATTTTCGCCTGAAGCTTTCGGGTGTAGTGTAATAGTTTATCCGTAGAACTCTCAAGGTATTGTAGATCTTGAGTATGCTGGACTTTTTACATCCTAGTTCCAGGTAGATGTCTAAGGCTTTAAGAAGTACTGCATGTTTTCTTGCATGTCTTTTCCTGGACTTACTATTGCTTATCTTCAAGTATTCTCCAAGGAAATCCTTATAACCTTTTTCATAGGCCAGTTTGAGATCCAATTGGTGAAGTCCTCCAAGCAAGTTATTTGATCTGTTATTTGTTGTAACAACAAGAGTCTGAGCATTTTCAAATTTGGTTTGAATGTCTCTCGGGAGATTGCTTTGGAAAAGGTAGATCTCGTTATCAATTGTTAGATGATTACACTTCCATTCGCTGGAATTTCCATCGAGGTAATTCCTGATGCCCTGATTGATTCTTTCTTCAGGAATTCCAATTCGTTTTAGGTAATTGATAGATATCTCACAATCACCATTTTTTTCAATAATTTCAGGTTTCATATTCTTTTTTATTGAGAGTTGGTTAGTATGAAATAGGTAGATATCTACCTTTTTCTTCACTGTTTTTATAAAAAGTGGATAGTATTTAGTGAGATTTTTGCGTAAACGCAATGAATTTTTTTATGAAACACGGAACTTGGCGAATAAGCAATGCAATTCTATTGCGTATGTGCAAGAGTACATCTATGTATCATGGAAGCATTTGGAAGGAGACTTAAATTAATAAGGGAGCGAAATGATATCTCAAAGTCTGCTTTGTCTGAAGCGCTAGGAGTTGACGAATCCACAATTCATCGCTATGAAAAGAATAAAATGATTCCCAAAATTGATGTAATAATTGGATTAACTCAATTCTTTAAATGTTCAGCTGATGTAGTAATAGGTCTTAAAGAGGATGATGAAACGTACCTTAGCGAAATCTCAAGAAATTGTGCTGGAATGATAACAAGTCTGGAGCTTGAAGACCAATTATTGGTAGAACAATACATTTTTGGATTTTGTAATGCAAATCAAATCTTCAGGAGAAGATTCACACTTCATCAGCAACAAGAACAAAGATCAAGTAAATTCTAAATAGTATTTTTTTAATACATCTTCAGGCCTATATCCCAAAGCGTTACTTATCTGATGAAAGTTTTCTAGAGAAACCTTTTTCTGTTGTCCTTTCTCAATTGCTCTTATAGTTTTAATACCTATCCCAGATTTTTCCGAAAGAGTTTTTTGAGATATTTTCTGATCTTTTCTTAGATGTCTAAAAAGAATGCCTAGCTTATAGGTGTCGAATTTTTGTGTGTCCATAGTTCTCAAAATTTTTGGACACACCTTCCCTTAGATGGATGGTTCGCTTAAGTTACTTGTCAATCAGGACAACACAAAACTAATTGAAGACTTTTTTCACCTTGCAACTTGATAATAAGCCATAATTTCCTTCTGATCTTAATTAAATTCTAACCTTGAAATACTCCTTTTTAAGCTTAGTACTTTCGCTGAAATATAGAACAACGCCTTTCATTGAATAATCAGGCATTTGACGGCAGAATTCTGTTGCCTCCTGGAGATCTTCAAAAATTTCATATCTAAAAGGAAGCGTATCGGTAAGACACAAGTGCAGAACTACTGATTCTCTGTTCACTCTTATGGGGACGCCATTTTCTTCATTTTCTTTATCATTATTGGCATAGATAAATAATGGTTTCATAATAAATTATTTACGAATGTGGTAGCTCCAATAGTAGAATGGAATAAAATGGTCTATTGAGCTTTCACATATAAATTGAGGATTATAGTCCTCAAATATATCAATTCGTACCGAATAGATTCACTTTTCCAATGAAAAGTGAACTGAGACAGCAAATCGGTAACAAATTGATTAAGCTTAGGCAGGAGCAAAACATTAGTCAGGAGAAGTTGGCTAATCTTGCAGGACTAGATAGATCCTATATATCAAGAATTGAGAGAGCCATTATTTCGCCTACTATGGAAAACTTTTTTAAGATTTGTGATGCACTAGATATACCGCCATACAAGTTTCTTGAAGATATGTGATTTTGCCGCAGGTCCAAAGGGCAAAATTTTGATGAAGCTTAGTAGTACTATCTGCTGTGCTTTATTTTGACATTCCCGATTTTGCTTATTATATCCTTTTTAATGTCATAATGATGGATATCAATCCATTCTCTAAGGATATTATTAATTATTGTTGTGGTGTTAGAATTATAATACGGTGCCACCTCCCTATAGAATGTATGTAAGGATTCTTCCACTTCCATTGTCCTAAAGTTTTTCTCTTGATTATCTTCATTTATAAAGTATTTTTTGAATGCCTTGTTCACTTGAGCCATTTTAAAACGTTTAGAGAACCGAATGGTACTTGCATTGAGGATTATAATCCTCAAATATATCAAATAGCAAACGATGCATCCACTTTTCATCGAGAAAGTGATCGGAAAAGACAAATGGAGATTTGTTAATTGAGCTCAAACAAGAACAGAATATGGGCCAGGGTTATCTTATTTTTTCTAACCTAAAGTGAGAACGTAAGAATCCCCATATATTTCTTGATGACATTTAAGAAGACAAAAACTCATGACTCCTAAAACTACCCTCAAATTCGGATAGTGAAATTCAATGTTGAAATATTTTTTGCTTCCTTTCTCCACAGTCCCTCAATGGGCCCAATTCCAAACCTTTCCAGCCAATACTTACTTAATATTATTTGAAAGATGGTTAGCACAATAGCAAGAAGCATATCAACTCCGGGAGAGGAGTTGCCATAGAATCCGAGTACTTTGAATATGAAGATCCCCAGTAATGACTGAAGCAAGTAATTTGTCAAGGATAGCCTTCCAAGGTACTTGAGTACTTTGATTTTCTGGAGCCACTTGGTTTTTGATCGGTAAAGTAGAACCAAAGCACAGATGACAAAAAATGTTTGCCCAATATTTGAAAGGTTAAACAGGGCCCAATAGGTATAGAAACCTAATGGCTCGCTTGTTTTTTGAAGGTCAAAAAGTAAAAGATAGTACAGGTTCCAGGTAAGTACCATAAACCCGGTAATGCCAAGCAATATTCTGTATTTATTTAGATCATGATGGATGGTTTGTAACAGATCACTCTTTACAATGGCTATTCCGACAATGATCATACTTAAGATCTGATAAAGTGTGAATGAAAGGTAAAACTCAAGTGTCGGCAGGATCTGCATGAAGTTGTACTTAAAATGGCCTACCAGGCCATGGGTTGTATTCATTTCTATCAATTGATCTGATGGAAGACTTTCATATGACTCAAATCTAAAATCTAGATATTCGTTTCGAATTAAGATTGTTTGAATTGTAGGCCATAGGAATACAAGGATCGATATGATTACTAAGTACTTTATTCTGAGGTGAATTATGACTAAAACCAACAAGCCCAAAATTGAATAAAGACTAAGAATGTCTCCATACCAGATGATAATAGCATGAAACAGTCCAATCATTAGCAATAGGAACATTCGTATGATATGATATCTTGGAAATCGAGTTGGATCTTTCTTGTATTGCATTCCGATGCCTATTCCGAATAGCAATGAGAAGATTGTAAAGGTCTTATCAGAAAAGAAGTTGAATCTAATATAAGTGGCCAACTCGTCCAGCCAACTCTGATTACCTGAAAAGTAATTGGAAAAGTACTCTTGCGGATATCCAAATAAGACAATATTACAAACCAGAATACCGAAGATGGCGTATCCCCTGATGATGTCTAGTTCTTCGATCCTTTCCTTAGTCCTGATTTTTATTGAGTTAGATACACCAAGCAAATTAAATAATCATTCAATCCTCAATGCATCAACCGGATTATTATTTGCCGATGAAAGTGCTTTGTATCCCACAGTCAAAGAAGTGATAATCAAAAGCAATAAAGTTGGAATGATGAATATGTCTGAACTAAATTCTATCCTATATGCGTAGTTTTCTAACCATGTATTTGTCCCTATCCAAATAACTGGGACTGATATACATAAAGCAACCATGAAGAGGATGAGATATTCCTTTGACAAGAGTCCAAGCACACTTTCAACAGATGCCCCTAGCACTTTTCTAATCCCAATTTCTTTGGTTCGAAGTTTAAACGAAAAAGAAACCATCGCAAAAAGCCCGATACAGGCTAATAAGACAGCTAGAAATGTGAATCCAGTAAATAGTTTACCAAATTGTTGCTCTGCTTGATATTGTTTATTGAATAATTCATCGAGGAAATAATATTCGAAGGGGTCATTCGGAAAAGCTTTATGATATGTAGATGCAATGTGATTTATTGTTTTGGGGATGTTAGCCATATTTGCACGAATGGAGAAATAGGCATTATATTCATCAAGGCTAAAAATGGTGGGCATAATTGGATCGCTCAAAGAACTCCAATGAACATTTTTAATAACACCTAGTATTTTCAATGTGTCCAATTTACCCATTATGACACTTTGACCAATAGCTTCCTTTGGGCTGCCAAGTTGAAATTCTTCTACAGCTTTTTCATTGATAATTACTCCGGAGTAGTTTCCCATATCTGAAGTAAACTCATCTCCGGCTAAAAATTCAAAATCATAAGTGTCCGTAAAATTGGCATCCACCAAAATGGCTTTTCCTTCAACGTATGCCTCATTAGGGGCACCTAATTTTCTCATGTCACCATACCACTTTACTCCTTTTCCAGGAATATTGCTTGTTCCTGTTACCGAGGCGATTGAAGGATGATTAATAATATTGGATTTGAAAGTCTTGTATTTAATGGGCAACAGATCCCGGTCACCTTCCAGGACAACTCGTGGACCTGGTACTACAATTATATTTTCCATGTCGACCCCCAGCTCATGACTTTTCATGAAATGGATCTGCTTGTATACAACATAAGTTCCAGCAATTAAAAGAATGGAAACAAGGAACTGCAAGCCGATCAAAGACTTCCTCAGAATTAAACTCGTTCCTTTTGGAGCTTTATTTTGGAAGATACTTGTTGGCTTATAAGAAGATAGAATGAACGCAGGGTATAACCCTGACAATATCGCACTAACAAAAATGAAAGAGAGAAAAGAGAGCGGGAATGGTGTCGATTCGAACAAAGTGAATCCTATATCTTTCCCTAAAATTTGGCTAAGAAATGGTAACAGTAGAATAGCAACAATACAACCTAAACCTGAAGCAATAATATTTATTAAGATAGATTCCGTAAAGAATTGAAAGATCAGCTGTTTTTTATAAGCCCCCAGGCATTTACGACTAGCAACTTCCTTTTCTCTGTCTATTGCCTGTGCAGTGGATAGATTAATGAAATTAACCCAAACAATTATCAGGATAACGAACCCCACCAGTGAGTAAAACCATATGTTTATAAGGTTTCCTGATGTTCTGGATAAATCACTTTGGAAATTGGATTTAAGATGGATATCAGTTAAAGCTTGTAATCCTGACCTGATTTTGTTTCCATCATCTTGAAGACCAGTACCATTTTTTAATTGAATTACCTGGTCAATTTTTTTGCTGATTAATTCCGGATTAACTTCTTGATTTATTGTCAGATACGTATAAAAGTTATACCATTTCCAACCATTGCTTCGTGAGTAGATTCCATAGTTATGCAACAAGAAATCCAAGGGCAATAAGAAATCAAAGTCCAGATGCGTATTTGACGGAAGGTTCTTCAAAACCCCCGTTACAACAAAGTCTCCACTTAAGCTTCCACCTTTGATCTGAAGAACTTTACCAGCGGCATCTGTTGTACCAAAAAACTTTGTAGCTGTTTTCTCTGTGAGTATAATACTCTTAAGATCATTTAGTGCGGTTGTTTGATCTCCCGATATGAAATCGTAGTTGAACATTTCAAAGAATGATTGATCAACATAGTACAGGTTATATTCCAGAAATGAGTTGCTGTTTTCCGGATTTTGAATAACCACTCCTTCATCCTCCAGCATAGGTCTGATTCGAACCATCTGTTCAATTTCCGGGAAGGTTTGACTTACACTGCTTCCTAATTTTGAAGGTGTTAACACTTCTGATGTAACCAAGGATTCATTTTGATAATGATCCAGCCTTATCCTGTAAGTGTTTTCAGCATTAGGATGAAATCGGTCGTAACTCAGTTCAAACTGGATATACTGGTAAATGAGCAAACAAACGCCAATGCCCAGGGATAAACCTACTATGTTGATAGCAGAGTACACTTTGTTTCGAAGGAGCATTCTTATGGCCAATCTAAGATTGTGTTTGAACATAATATTTATTTAGTTAAGGTTATTCATACCTCAAAGCATTAACGGGGTTAGATAATGAAATTCTGAGTATTTGCGATCCAATGGTAATTAATGTGATTATCATCATTATTCCGATAGGAATTATGAATAGCCACCAATGAAGTTGTGTCCTGTATGGATAACTTTCTAACCATCGATTTATTCCAAAGACTACACCAGGTAAAGCCAATAATCCGGCAATCAGAACAAGGAAAAAGAAACTTTTAGAAAGTAATATCAACAAACTTCTTACAGGAGCACCAAGAACCTTTCGAACACCAACTTCTTTGGTTCTGCGAGCCACGATGAGTGTTGTTGATCCATAAAGTCCCAGGCAGGCTACAAAAATGGCAAGTATTGTAAAAGCAAAAAGCAGTTGACTGAATTGCTGTTCATTTTGATATTGCTTATTAAAGAAATCATCCAAAAAGAAAAAATCAAAGGGGGTCTCAGAGAACACTTCTTCCCATTCGCTTTTAACAATCTCAATACTTTGTTGAGTATTCATATTATCATGCTGATCAAACTTGATAGATAAATATTTTAAAGGGAAAAACATTGAAGTGTATGCCATCGGATAATTTTTTTGTTTAAAGGAAGTGGATCTATAATCTACTACACCTATAATCTCCGCTTTACCCGGATTTTTGGCATTACCCCATTTTACTTCATATCCAATTGCATCTTTTGGATTATTAAATCCCAGCGCATTGATTGCTTCAATATTCATAATCATTGAATACTGATTATCAATTCCTTTCTTAAAGTTTCTACCAGCCAATAAGTCTACTTCAAATTCCGGAATGAAATTCTCATCAATTCTTGAAAAGTTAATATTGACAAGCTCATCTGGATTCTTAGCATGTCTGAAATTTCCAATCCTGGTCAGGGGTGTTTTACCAGGGATATCGTAAGATGCAGAGACCCCATTGGCAAATGGAAAACCTTCCAGTTTGTCTTTTAATACCAGTAAATTGTTTGTGAAATCGGAGTCATTTCCGGGGGCATGGGTATTAATGACCAATGTATTGTCAATATTAATACCCAGGCTTTTCGTTTTCATATAGGATAGCTGCTTGTTAACAACTAAGACTGAGGCTATCAGGACTATAGAAATGCCAAATTGAAAAATGACTAGCCCATATCTTAAATTAACAGATGATCGATTAGCCATGGAAGTAGTCTTACCTTTAAGTGCCTTCACCGTCTTAAAGGATGAAATAATGAAAGCAGGATATAGTCCTGCAAATAAACTTCCTGCAATCAGGAGGAAAAGCACCATAACCCAGAATTCTGCTTTTTTGAAAAGTTCAAGAGATATTTCATAATGAGAAAATGCAGTAATGGACAATGCCAATAGAATTATGATCGAGATCAAAATCGCAAGAAGGTTTGTAAGGAAAGTTTCAGTTAGAAATTGTTTAACAATTTGTTTTTTGGTCGAACCAACAGCTTTTCTGATTCCTATTTCACCTGTTCTGTCAAGCGAGTGGGAGGTGGACAGGTTGATATAATTGATCCATGCAATCAGTAGAATAAAAATGGCCAACCCAGTGAGCGCATTAATAATATTTCCATCACCATTCGGTTCTATTTCACCCATTAGATCAGAATGTAAATGAATATCAGTAACCGGTTGGAGAACAAATTTTGAATAGGTGTTATTGTTTTGATCACCCATATACTTATCTGCAATTTCAGAGAATTTGGTTTCCAGATTTTTAGGGCTAGCATCCGGGGTCAACAATAAATAGGTATAAAAGGCATCCCACCTCCAGTTGTTATGATCATAATTTTCGTCACCTGAAATTGTATCCCATCCCAGGAGAAAATCTATGTGAAAGTGTGAATTCTTTGGTAGATCTTTAAATACGCCTACTATCTCGTATGATTTCAAATTAGGATCTGTTAAAGATTTCCCTAAAGCCGATTGATCACCAAAATATTTATTAGCGATAGACTCTGATATGAGAATAGTATGTGGCTTCAGCGTTTCCAGTTCTGTCGGTCCTTCCAAAATATCCAAAGTAAAAACCTCCTGAAATTTTCCTTTGACTTTATAGACATCGTCTTCCACAAAACGAATGGCTTTTCCTTCCTTTGGCAGATAGGTTATAATTACATCATGCTGTTCACTTACCCTAAAGAGGGTGGTATATTCTTGTACTTCTGGCAATTCATTTTTCAGGACCTCACCGGTAGGTATAAACGCCTGAGCTTTTTGGTATTGTAAGTCACCATCAATGTATCGATCGTGACGTACCCGATAAATTCGATCTGCATTCTTGTGAAACTTATCGTAACTCAGCTCGAAGCTTACATATTGCCCTATTAGCAGACAGGTAAGGATGCCTAATGCCAAACCAATGATGTTGATAGAAGAGAATAACTTGTTTCGAAAAAGTGATCGAAGGGCTATTTTAAGATTGTGTTTGAGCATGAGTCATCAAAAAATTATTATTCGTTTCGCAAAGCCTCTACCGGATTCCTTGAAGCAGCCTTCCAACTCTGCCAGCTCACAGTGAAGAGAGCAAAGGCCAGAGCAACGAATCCAGCTAGAGCAAATATCCACCAGCTTTGTTCTGTCCTGTATACAAAGTTTTGAAGCCATTGATCCATCGCATACCAGGTCAGCGGAATTGCAATAACACAGGCAACCATAATCAATTTGACAAAATCCTTATTTAGTAGGATAAGAATCTCCATCAATTCAGCACCATTTACTTTCCTGATGCCGATTTCCTTGACTCTCCTGGCTGAATACTGGATAGAAATACTGAGGAGCCCGAGGCATGAAATCAATATCGAAATACCTGACAAATAAGTAAACATTTGGAAGAACGTCTTTTCTGACTCGTACTGGGAATAGAAATAATCATTAATCATGAAATGTTCAAATGGATTATTCGGAAAGAATTGTGCGTAAGTTGATTTAATTCGATCCAGCATTTCATGATTTGCATCTTTTCCCAACCTAACAGAAAAGTAAAGGCTCACATTTTTGTCCAGAAAGAAGGCGGCTGGACTTAATTGATGATGGAATGATTGCTGATGGAAATCATCGACGATTCCGACAAGTTCACATTTTTTATCAAAAATGATAAGTTGCTTTCCAATTGTACTTTCATTGATGCTTTGCCCTAAGCTTTGTGCTGCTGTGCGATTTAAAATGACACTTTCAATCCTCTCTCCGAACCTTCCTTGCCTTTGATCACTTTTGTTAAATGCTCTACCGGCTAATAATTTTATATCGTAGGTTTCGTAAAAGTTCTCGCTGATGATGTTGAAACTAACATCTGTAGATATTTTGGATTTTGGATCCATTTTAGCCTCAGTGATCCAGCTGTTTTCCGATCCAGGAATAATGCCTGAATAAGTGACGGATCGTATTTGTGGGTTATTCAAGAGTTCATTTTTGAAACTTTCATTATGAAATGAAATAATAGAATCAGCAAAATCAGTTGAGGCAGGTCCTTTAATAACTAACAAATTTTCTGCATCAAAGCCAAGATCTTCCCTCTCGATATAAGTCAGTTGCTTGTTTATAACAAGAGTAGAAATGATTAGCCCAATACAAATGAAAAATTGAAGACCCAATGATATTTCAGTAAGGGATTTTCGCCTATTTGCATTGATGTCTATCCTTCGAAAGGTGATCAGATATGCTGGATACATTCCGGATATTATCAAAACACATATGAGGAACATAAAGAGGAGAAAGCTGGTAACTGGAAGCCCCAGAGTTTCAAAATCTTTTATGGCAAATGATACTAAAAGAGCAATGATAAGTCCCACAAAGGAGAGTAGGAGGAATTGAATCAAAAGCGTTTGAAACATTTGCCACTGCGTCGCTCCGTTGATTTGTCCCAGGTATATTCCATTTTTCCTCTTCAGCTCATCACCCAAAAGAATGTTCACATAATTGATCAATGATATGATCAAAAGCAGACACCCACCATAAAAAAGGAAAAGTAGATTTCTAGAATTTACAGTCTTTTTGGGTTCATCAAGCAAGGCCACACCTGTATGAATATCAGTTATTTTTTGGAGGTCAAATTGTGTATCTGATGATCCTGTCTTTTCCTCAATTAACAGTTTAAAGTTATTTTCCAGCTCTTCCGAATTAGTCCCTGGATCTAATTGCAAATAGGTGTAGGCATTTTCACTGCTCCAGTTATTAAATGCCTCCGAATTTAATGCTCCGTATGCCAGTGATGAATAGGATAGGATTATGTTTAAGTTTAAATGTGTGTTTTCCGGAACATCCACCACTCCTACAATGCTATATTCATGTTCTCCCTCGCTGTGTCTAAAAGTGATGGTTTTTCCAATTGGATTTTCAGCCCCAAAATATTTTTTGGCAATATCTGACGAGAGAATCGCTTTAAATGGCTTATTCAAAGCAGAAGGATTACCCGCTAGTTCAAATGGGAAGAGATCAAAAAATTCGGGTTGTGTGAAATAGATATTATCTTCCATAAAAACCTGAAGTTTGTCATGTGTGTCTTTAAAGGAAACCGCACGTGTGAAGCTCGACTGCATAGAATAAATCCTGCAGTATTTTTTGATCTGTGGGAAAGATTGTGTTAAATCCGGTCCAATGCCTGAGTAATTGAGTGCGGTCTTATATGCTGGAATTCCATTGTCACTCACGAGCAAATTAACCCGATAGATATCCTGATGATTTTCACTTTGTGTATCATAATTCTTTTCATATAATACATATTGAGAAGTAAGTAGGAATGTGGTAATCCCCGCTATCAATCCAATCAGGTTGATTGGTGTATTTCCCTTTTGGCGAAGTATGTTTCGCCATGCTATAAGTAGGTAAACCTTTAGCATTTTACTTCATTCACTCCTCAATACTTTAGCAGGATTAGCCATAGCTGCCCGAAGTGCCTGATAGCCTACCGTTAATATAGTAACAACAAGAACAAGTGATCCTACAAGAACGTACTCCAATGGAGATATTGTTGCTTGTATCGAATACTGATCCAACCAATGCTGACTGAGGAAATAAGAAGATGGAAAAGCCAATAAAAATGAGATCCCCACCAGCGTAATAAATTCTAAAGAGATATTACGCGTGATGCTAATGGCATTTGCTCCCATCACCTTTCTCACACCTATTTCCTTTGTTTTTTGCTCAGCAACAAAAGAAGCCAATCCAAAGAGGCCAAGTAAACTGATAAAAATGGCCAATCCGGAAAAGACAGTTGATAACCTTCCGGTTCTTTCTTCCTGGTGATATTTTGTTTCCAATTCCTGATCCACAAACTGGATATCCGGTACGCCACCATTTACTTTCTCAAATACTCCATTGATAGTTGAAATAGCTAGCGGTATTTTCACATGATTTTTTAGCCTTATTGTGATGTAATGAGGGTATTCGTTTCCCATTGTAAATACCATTGGGCGGATTCGGTCAAAAGGGGATTCAATCAGGAGGTTCTGTACCACACCAATCACCCGGAAGTCTTTCTCTCTCCATCGGATAACTTTATTAAGGGGGTTGTCAAAACCCATCACTTTTATTGCAGCTTCATTAAGGATCATGGCAGAGCTATCCAATGAATAATCTCTCGAGAAATTTCTACCGACAATAAGATTCCATTGAATGGTTTCTCCAAATTCAGGAGATATATCCAGACCGGCAAACTCAGCAATCAAATCGGGATTCTTTCCATTCCAATCCAGCGAATAGTTATCCCACCGCTCCGTTACAGGACCGCTTGACTCGGCTACACTTTTGAATATCCCTGACTGTAGAAGTTCCTGAACAATTGTTTCGCTCTGCCTTGGGCCTCGGATGTTTGCAGAACGCTTCCAGATGTGAATAAGGTTGTTGTCTTTATACCCCAAAGACCGTTCTTTTCCCAGTTGAATTTGTTGATAAACCACAAGAGTAAGTATGATGAGGGTTATAGATATAGAGAATTGAAGGACAACCAATACTTTTCTTGGCAGGATTGTTCCACGCCCATCGATTGGAATATTTTTTAGTACTCGGACTGGGTTTATCGCAGCCAAATAAAAGGCTGGATAGCTACCAGCCAGCAAGCTGGTTATAAAGGCGAAAATGAATAGTAAAAGCCACAGCTGACCACTCAACAGATTTAGTTCCATTGACTTTACGGCGATCTGATTAAAGAAAGGCAAGGCCAGTTGAACTATCACTACGGATAGTCCCAGGGCTATAACTACTACAAGAAAAGATTCAGTAAGGAATTGTGTGACCAATTGTCTTTTCAACGAGCCTATTGATTTTCTGATGCCAATTTCCCGAGCCCTTTTCCCAGCCCTGGCTGTACTCAAATTAATAAAATTGATAACAGCCAGAATAAGTATCAGGATTCCGATCAATCCAAAACGCCACAGAGTATTCAGTCTGGTACTTACCCATTTCCCATTTTTGAAATCGGGATACAGGTGCCATTTGGACATTGGATATAAAAATAATTCAGGATGTGAAGGTTCTTCCGTGATATTGAATACTTCATCTCGGATCAGAGTTGAAACTTCCTCAGAACTAACCTGTGACTTGAGCAGGGCATATGTTTGCCAGAAAGAATTATTCCAGTTTTCCCTGGTATGTATGGCCCAACGTTGAAATTTCACATAGAGGTCAAGTGATCCAAAGAAAAATGTCCAGCCAAATGTTGAATTAGGAGGGAGGTCCTGGTAAACTCCAGTAATTTCAACCGAGATCGAATTGTCTATAGTGATCAATTTGCCAATTGGATCTTGCTCTCCAAACAAGCTTTTACTTAACGATTCAGAAATCAGAAAAGAAGATGCATCCAGTGGGAAAGCTGGTGCTCCCCTAATGATTTTCAGGTCAAGGATCTTTTCACCTCCGGATTCCATGAAATAGCCATTACGAAACACCGTCTGCTGCTGATACGTGAGTACTCGCCTTGCCGGATGAGAAGAAAGGACAACCTCTTCAAAATAGTTAGGAAAGGAAGTTTTAAGATGGGTTGCTAATGGACCTGGTAAACCGAGTTGTGTTTGAACCTCCCCATTAGAGATTCTGTTTTGCCGTATTTGAGCAATCTGCTCATAATGACTATGGTATTTGTTGTAATTGAGTTCATCCAATACCCACATTGCAATCAGGATAAAAGCTGCCATACCCACCGCAAGTCCAAAAATATTAAGCGAGGTGTAAAACCTGCTTTTCCACAAATTCCTTAAGGCGATTTTTATGTAGTTTTTAAGCATATTATCTGAAGTATGGACTAAAACTCTAATCCCATAAACCATACCTAAAATACAAAATATTAATAATCAGCAGTTTATGTAGGAAACGTAGCCATTTTTTGTCCAAATAGTTGACATTCCTGTCAAGATTATAAACAGTTGGGAATATTAATTAAATCCGTCTGGTACAGATCACCACCCCCGTACTCCAATCCATCTTCGTCATGGTGAAGTCTTCTCTGGATTTCAGATATTCAACCAACTTTTCCGCTTTCTCTGCATGACCATCCGGCCAGTTAGGTTGCTCGTTAATATCATCGATCACGTAGAACCCACCAACCTTCAGTAGTTTTAGTGTTTCATTCAGTTCGCTGTATTTCCCCGGCCAGGCATCAGCAAAGATCAGATCGAAAGGTGGGCCATGATAACTCTTGATCCAATTAGAACCATCTGTACAGACTAATTGCACTCTCGGATCATTCCCAAAGAAATCCTTTGCTATCCCTATCAATTCAGGATCATTATCAATACTTATTAGTTTTGACTGCTCATCCAGCCCGTCAATCATCCAGGCCAGTGATAGTCCGATACCTGTTCCCAATTCCAGGATATTGGAATGAGGTTTCGATGCAATGAGAGACTTCAGAAGGGTGCCGATGTAAATGTCTGACGGCATGGTGAAACCGATCTCTTTGCATTTGGCTTCGAGTTGTGGGAATGCTTTGGGGATATCGGGGATGTGGGAGTGGTTCATAAATATTGCTACTATTTTAGATGCTTTCCCACTTCCTCGGCCGATTCTCTCAACACCTTTTTCACTTCTTCGAATGAAGTATCCGGATGATTGTTCCAGTCCATCATTCTATGCTGTTTCACTCGATCCTCAGCATATTTTTCGAGGGTAAATCTCACTATTTGCATACAAGCTCGACGGTGCTCGTATTCTCCTAGAACATCCTGCGATGCTTTCAGTAGAGCACAAAAGAGGCTGTAATTATTATTTTCAACATCATTATAACACTCCCTATCATCCTGCTTATTCCAAACAGCTGGGCTAGAAAGAATTGAGTCAGCTAGTTCTATGATCTGAAGATCAAAAGAATCAAACTTCAAGTTAGGGTCTTCACCAGGAGCCTGGCTAAATGAGGTGAATGAAATTAAGAGTAGAAACAGCAAGTAATATATTTTCATGACCTAATATCTTTTTTATCAGGCTTTCAAGTTAGAAATCATTTACTACATTGACAGCACACATTGATTTTACTTCTTGGGATGTCGGAAATAGGGGAATCGTTCATTATTCCTTATTGTCTTCTTAGTTTTCTATCATGTCAATTAATTCGAAAGTGAGCTTTTGTTCTTCATAATTCAGATAATCCATTCTCACAAAACCAATCTCACTATTGAATAGAAAGTCTAAATAGGATACTCCGAATGGATAAATGGCTTTAGACCGTATTTTCCAGCAATCTTTAATCAATCCCATTTTACTATCGTAATCTTCCTTACTTTCCACATGATAAGTCATGTTTCCAGAGGTATTTACCCAATCCCCCCAGCCATTGCCAATCCTAAGATATCCACTCCAGGATTTATCAATTTTCAATGGAAATTTTACTTCCGGGAACGGAGCAACTTCTGTAAATAAATATTGGTTGGCTCTGAAGGGATGCATCCATACCTTTTCAATTTTCGATGATCCCCGTCGTAGTATTTGGCCTCCAGGGTCTATTTGCGATTATTTTATTGACTTGATATTTATTGATCTCTTCAATGTCTTCTTTCCGATAGTCATAAGTGACATAAACCTCATCCTGTATTTCCGGTTGAATATCCCATCGCCTTCCTGTTGCCATCATGGTCACGATCTTTTTAGAAATGACCAGATCATCGTTTCCGATAAAGGTGGCCATGTACACATAGATTCTGCATGGACTAAAGATGTTTCTGCGTTTTTCAATTCTATTGATGACAGTGTCTTTATAGGAATTACCCTCTTGATCAACAAGTGAAACTATCACTTCATCAAATTCAGGCATAGTATCATCTACACAACTGACAGTGTCCTTAGATGAAAAAATGTTAGGGAGATCCCACTTGTTTGTTGACTCGTTTGTAGTGGATTCAGTAGTAAGTTTATCGCCTTTTTCTGGATGGCAGCTGATCAGGATGATTAGTAGTATGTAACTGTATTTCATTATTGGATAAATTACCTAACTTAACGGAATGTCTGATCCTATTTTATAATTCAAAGATGTAATTCTATGGAGGATTATGACCTTCATCTACTGAACACATAACTAATCATACTGATACTCAAATAACCACAAATATGAAATATTTGGCTATAAGTCTCTTCGTTTTGATATTAAGTTGCAATTCTTCAAAAAGAGATGGATATACTATTACCGGGCTTACCAGTGATTTACCAGATAGTACATGGCTCTTTCTAACTCAACTAGAATTCACCAAGGAAAAGCCTGATTTTGTTCCTAAAGCTATGGATAGTACAATGATAATTGACAATAAATTTCTCTTTCAGGGAAAGATTGACAACGAATACCAAATCATGGTACTACGACTTAAAAACTTCTCACAGTACAAATATTTGTGGGTGGAGAACAATCAAATGACGTTTGATGCAAGCAATTCTACATTTCGATATGCGAAAATATCCGGATCGAAAATTCAGGATCAAGCAAGCGAACACTTTAATATATCGAACCCTTTCGAAGTTAAGCTTGACAGTATTGAGGTGGTAGCAGAAACTAAAGGGTTAATGGCAGAAACCAGAACAGAAGAAGAGGATAGTCTAAGGTCTGTTTTGTTTGAAGCATATCAGCAAATTGAAATAGCTCAAAGAGAAGCTGAAACAGTTTTCGTGAAGTCAAATCCAGACTATGAACTTAGCCCATTTATACTTTTATTCTTACAAAACTATATTTCAGAAGATATAGTAAAGGAATTGTATGAGGGGTTATCTGAAGATGTAAAACAGAATGTATTTTCAGCCGTTGTAAAGGACCATATCATTAACTCCTTAAAATTAGAAATAGGGCAAAAAGCACCAAACATTACACTCCCTGACGTTCAGGGGAATGAACTTTCACTATCTGATTTTGCTGGTAAATATGTGCTTATTGATTTCTGGTCTTCAACCTGTGGTCCTTGTAGGTTGGAAAATAAAAACCTTCTCAAAGCATACGAAGAGTATGGAGAAAGAGGCTTTGAGATTTTTAGTGTTTCACTAGACACTGAAGCGTCAAAATGGAAGGCTGCAATGGAAAAAGACCAAATGATATGGTCTTCTGTTTCTGACCTACAAGGAAGGAATGGTAAGTATCCTGTTATGTATGATATTAGTTCGATACCCACGAACTACTTATTGGATCCACAGGGAGAAATAATTGATAAATACATAAGAGGGAACGATTTGATTGAAAAGCTCCAGTCTATATTTCCATGAGTATCTTTTCAAAAATTCAAAGGCTATAGATAATTAGTATAACATCACGCCTATTGATAAACCTGGCCAAATTCTGCTTTCATTTGTAGGACTCTTTGATACCTCAATGAAGTTGCCAAAATAGGTAGGCATGTAATTAAAAGATACACCAATAAATGGGTAAATACTATTCAATTTAGGAGGCAAGCGAAACCCTGTCTCTAAATGAAGAGCATATCTTAGATTGAGGATATTATCCGTATCCAAATTAGGATTAATATGACCAACTTCTCCTGAAATACTATAGTAGTTTTTCCTATTTTCGGGGCCTATGCCTTTGTAATAAGAGATTATTCCTGTCCGATAGGATAGTCCCCAAATCATGCCATTATTAGTTCCATAATTTCTGGAGTAAGCAACCTCATTGTAGGAATAGACGTGTCTTTTTGCTTCGGATACCCGTGAATTCAGAGGCTTCCCTGTATTGATACTGAAATTGGAAAGGAATAGATCTGAAACATAGATCCTCGGGTGGATGAAATATCCGAAATTCAATAATCCGTAGGCTGGCCCATCCGAGAAATTCCCAACCTTTTCATTCTTGAAGAAATTAATGAGTCCTACTTGTGTGCCTCCGACACGGTCACCGATATTGATCAATCCTACCTGAAGTCCACCCATATTCCCACAAATGTTGATCAAACCCAATTGCACAGCAGTGCCTGTTCCTTCAGCGGGGCCCTTAGGATTCCCGATTTCACCTGTATGATTAATAGCGGATAGCTGAAAACCAGAATGCCTTCCTCCGGAAGTATTAAAAAGAAGTGAAGCCTGGGTACCGGACATGGACTGTTTTGTCAGATTTACACCAAGTGCAATTTGAGCCCCACTGGTAAAAGAACCCACGCTATTTAGAATCCCACCAATTTGAGCCCCAAGCAGATAATTCTTTGTGCTATTAAACCCTAAAGATATCTGACTTCCGATTGTGTTATATCCCACATAATTAAAGAGGCCAGATAGCTGAAAACCATGCAATTCAGGCGTAAACTCTATCCCTTCGATTTTCTCTTTCTCAACATCAGTTTTTCCAACCTGGCCATTACCTCCTATAAAATTTGCTAAGCCGGAGATATGAATACCACTTGATGAATGTGTGTTAAATCCACCTAATCCATTCAATTCAAGATATCTGGTACTCCTGCCATAGCCAGTGAACAGATTAATGGAGATAAGGTTATAGTATTCTCCTGGATTGACACCATTTGTACTTAATCCGGGAACAATCCCAAGTTGAATAGCGCTGGTCTTATATGCAAGATTTGATTGCGTATATGCATAGGGACCTGTAATAAGAAGCAATGTGATGAGCCTTATAATAAGCCAAAACTTTTCCATCTTACTAGTATCAAATGGAGAGACTACTTTCATCGACTAATACATAGTTTTGGGTATTCCAACACTCAGAATCTTCTAATCTTTGGATTAACAGAATTATTCATACACAAAATAATTAATAAGCCGACTACAGGTAGCTATCCAGGTCCCCCGGAAACTTACCATCCCATCTCTTCACCTCTATTCCATTTGGGTCAAATAATACATATGAAGGATAAATCTGTGTGTGGATGGATTTGGCCGTAATTCCATATGGATCCCACAGGTTTGGCCAGATGATTTCCTGCTTTTTGTCCTTATGATTGTTATTAAAGGTTTCCAGGTTTGGGTCGTTCCAGGTTGACACGAAAAGCACTTTTTCGTTGACCTGGTTATATACCTCTCTCATTTTTGGTAATCCTTTGATACATGGGCCGCACCAGCTTCCTGAGGTAGCGATCAGAAGATGCTTTTTTCCGTCCGGTCTGATTTCAATTTCATTTTCCAGACTGTCAAGCCCTCGTACTTTAATGAGTTTCTTTGCATCTGAGTCATAAAGTTGATCGAATGGCTCCTTCAGGTAAGATGAAAGGATATCAGTCGCCCAGTTGTAAATTCCTTGTTTTTGACTGAGGTCATACAGCTTCATTAGTTCGCTGGTCTTTGCCTGCACTTCCAGGTTTTGTTTGATGAGCTTGGCTTCCATGACCAGAGTAGGTTCTATCGGCTTATCAGGGGCCGGTCTGTAATCCAGTTGCAAATAGATGTTCCTGGCAGACTTAAATATTTGGTTGCATTCTTCCTGGAACTCGTCTTTACTTTCAAAAGTGACCTGAAAATTTTCATCAATGGAGATCTTGATTGAACTGGTGGGTGATTCAACCCAAACTAAGGCTAACTCATGATTCTTCGAAACACTTTTTCTATGCGAGAGATAGACAGCGTTTGGGTAATTTTCTAGTTCAATACTGGTAGTTCCTCCGACTGTCAGTTCATGATAGCCTGTCCCGCCATATTCAAGAATGATTAGTTTCTTGAATTTGTTGTCGCTGCTCACTTCAATTGTAAATGCCGAAATTATGTTAGGTAAACAGAATATTAAGCAGAGAAATAATATGATTAAATGTGTTAGGCGATTAAACCTAACTGATAAGTTGATGATTGATTGCATAACACTTAAAATTTTAAAATAACACACACTTGCTTTATAAATATAGTGAATCTTTTAAAGAAGAATTAAAATCACTTCAGGCCGTTAAATATTTCAATACTCAAACGGCCTGACCAACTCAAACTGAGGTGATGCATCAAAAAGTTGTTCCAAAATTGATACGTGAGACGCACCATAGATGACAAGTATCTTGTCTCCTTCCTTGGGATTGGTTTTCAGGATGTTGTTGAAGATTCGCACATTTCGATTATACCATTTTAGTGAAAAGGAATCAGGACCATTGTGGTTACTGGTTTTCAATTCCACGAGGTAATGGCCCAAACTTCTTTTCAGGTTTATAGGATGGTTCATGATTTTGAGCTTTTCCATTACGGTATGTTCAAAAAGTAATTTATTTTCAAATTCATACCATGAGCTATATTTCTTCCACCATTTGCTCGATTCCAATGTATCCAGGTAATACTTCTCATCCCAGATATCATGCAGACCTTCATAGCTGGAATGTTCTCTCAGCCAGCTGTAACTATCCACTGCAAAAACTTTTGCTTGACTCTTTTGTGCGATTCTAAAACCAAGCTGCTGCTGTTCGGACATGCTCAAATCATGATCTCCAGAGACATATCTTTCGTACAGGCTATCAAGCTCCGGTTGCTTTTCAACAGGTATTTCAATACAAATGATGGTGGGATTGAATGCCGAAAACTTCTCAACAACCTCCATGATTTCGACTTGTCTTTCAGAGTTGCTCAGATCAATCATGTTTGCTGAATCTACTTTGTATGAATCAGCATTCGGATAATTAAAATGCCAGGTGCCTATCAGCATGACCTGTACTGGTGTGTAATCCGTTAATAAGAATTCGTCAGCAAGTGGGATATATTCCTCGTTTGTCCTGTTGTCATTACAAGACATAAGGAAAATAACTATGATCAGTTTGAAGATCGGTTTCATAATTAAAGGTATGTAATTGGACTTAAACCATTTAATTATAGTAATAACTAAGTAGTTAGTTAAAAAATTGTGTATTTATCACATAGCGGCTATATTTAAACTAAATTATTAGTTTATTTCTGATTTATCATTCCTATAACATGAATCTGTTCAGGCTCCTCTTTCTATTCCTACCAATACTCACGATTGGTCAAACTAGTCAGGACCATATCCTGAATAAGGGGACAGTAATCGTGGCTGGTCGAATTGAAAATGCATCACAAGGAACCATGACAATCATCTCATTGGAATTAATGGGTAGAGAAAGCCACCTGGTAAGGATAAACAAAGATGGAAGCTTCAAAGCCACTTTTAAAATACTTAGCCCGCATACAAACTACCTAAGCTATAACCGGAAACTGATTCCCTTCTTCGCTGAAGCCGGAGATAGTCTATACATAGAGGCAGATGGACAAGATTTTAAGAATTCGGTTGAGTTCTCAGGTGATAAGGTGAAGACCAATCAGTGCGTCAGGTCATTTTATCAAACCTTTGCGGAAACGCGTAACAGTGTTGACCTTTTCACAAAGAAATTGAAGGCTCCCCTTGAAGTATTTCTAAGCGCATTAAATGAGGTATCCGCTTCAATGCCAATGAAGATTGATTCTATTCATCAAACATTCGGGGCAGAGGATATATCATTACAGTGGATGGAATCCTATGTGAAGTATAAAATCGCAGACGAAATGCTTGACTATGGAAGGTTTCATAAAGATGATTTACCCGATGACTATTATTCATTTGTTGATGAATACAAAGCAGAGTTAAATGACTTGATTTGTCCCGAATTTTATGAATCTTATATGAACCACCTGTACGAGGGACATCGGTATAGGCTTCTTTCTGATCAATACCAGGAATATACAGACCTGGTTAATCAGGGTAAAGTCAGCCAGGGATTAGGAAAATATTTTGAGATCGTAGATGAGAATGTCTATGACCAGATAGCTAAAGACCTGATACTTACAAGAATTTGTAATGACTATATCATGGACAATTCTGAGTCAGTAGATTCCGTTTATTCAGAATTTAGAGATATTGTATCGGCAAGGGACTATCACTATTTCATCAGGAATCAGTTGATTGAAAAACGGCAGGGGAGTAAAAGGATCAAAACTATTGATGATTTGGCTAACCTGGATTTTATTGGTGATCTGTTTTCAGAGATACGAAAGAAACACCCCAACAAGGTCCTATACATTGACCTGTGGGGTTCCTGGTGTACACCCTGTCTGAGAGAATTCCCACATTCCAAAGACCTGTACGCTTCTTTCAAAAACAAGCCGATCGAGTTTGTCTACCTAGGTTGTAGGTCAGATAAGGAAAGCTGGCAGAAATTGATAGACCGGTTTGAATTGAAAGGCACCCACTACTTGTTGACTGAGGATCAATTCAACGTATTTACCGGGCAATTCAACTTGATCGGATTTCCACGATATATGATCATTGATCAGGATGGGGTTATCGTAGATGATGACGCAGACCGACCAAGCCATGAGGGCTCGAGTGCCCAGCTACTAGGATTGATTGAGTGATGTAGTCCGATAAATTAATGGGATCGGATAGTATGGTAGAACCTCTAAAGACTTCATACTAAAAAATGGAAAATATGAAAAAAGTGAGCTTGATATTAATTGGTGTTATATTCTTTTTCGAGTCATGCAAGAAGAAGGATATTAAAGAATATGCCCCTTTTTCTCCTTCAGTCGTTGCTGTTGATATCTTGAATGCCCCTAGAGACTCGGTCTTTCTGGTATCTAGGGCAAGTACTTTATTGCCAATTCAAACTGTAGAGTCAAAAGATATTGTTACCACTGAAAGTGGCAGATATTATTTGAAATTAGAGATAGACCGACCATTAAAAGGTCTTTTGGTTGTGAATAAACAATATTTTAATGTGATAATGTTGCCCAATGACACAACCTATATGACTTTAGATTTTGACAATGGATTACCAGATATCAAATTCCAAGGAAAGCATCAGGCAATCAACAATTATTTTCTTCAAAAGGAAAAGTACCTGGGCTACAGCGATCAAAGGCGTCCCTTCAATAACTTCGTGAATTCTAAATCAACTTATAGTCTGTTAAAGAGAAAGATTGATTCCACAACTAATGTTGCGATCAAATTTTTGGCTGGTTATCAAAATAAATATAAGCTGCCTGCATGGTTTTATGAATTGGAATACCATGAAATGTTGTACGGCGGAGTTGGTTTCAAAAATGCTATACCTGGTTACAATAAGAGGTTCAAAGTATTTGAGGATACACTGCCAGATCAGTATTTCAAATATTTGGAAGGAATCAAGATCGATAACCGTGCGGCAGCATATTCTCCAGCCTATTTTCGATTTCTGAAAGGCTATTTTTTTCACAGTATACCCAAAGAGTATGATGAATTATCTGGATTTCCTAGAGCAAGTTTCGTAAGGAGTCATATTCTGCAATTGTCTAAAAAAGAGCTTAGTGGATTGGTCAAGGAAGTATTCAACAAATCTCTTTTTAGTAGCCATGTAAAATACTACTCAGATTCCCTTGAAGTAGATTCCGTAGCAATGGCGTTTGAAATTGCAGATTATTCCCACCTACTTGAAAATGCGGGATCAAAATCAAAAGAAAGGATGCAGGTACTTAATTTAGAACATGGAGATACGATTCCTAATTTTTATGTGACTAATGCAATTGACAGTGTTGTGTCGATAAGAGATTATAAGGACAAAACGGTATACATTAATTTCTGGGCTACCTGGTGCGGTCCATGTATCGCCAATGTTCCCTCCTTAAATCAGATGATCGCGGAATTTGAAAGTGATGAAAGAGTGGTCTTCTTGAACATCTGTCTGGAAAGTGAAAAAGAGAAATGGCCTGTAACAATTGCCAAGCACAAAATCCATGGAGAGCATCTATTTGCTGAAGGTAACTGGAATGCAAAGGTTAAATCTTATTTCAATATCACAGGGATTCCCCATTATGTAATACTTGGTCAAGACAATATCCTCGAAGAAAATTTTGCTAATAGAGCACCAAAGGTGAAAAGTCAAATTGCCGAAATATTGAATTAGTTCATCAAACTTTGTTTTTTGGATCTAGTTTCAAATCCTTCACCTTCTTTATCGTATTCGGCGAACACTTACACAACTTTTGAATTTCCCTTGAGGAGTAGCCTTTATCTATGTACCTCTGGATGTCTTGATGCTTGGCCAAAAATTTATCCTTCGATTCCTGAGTTCCGACTCGACGGCCGGTGGACAGACCCTTTAACTTTCGCGATCGTATCCCGGATTTGATTCGGTAACTCATTTGCTCACTTTCCAGACGAGCCAGGTCGGCCATGATGGTTACGATCAGTTTGGTAAAAATTTCATTTGAAGAATTTTCCTGGTTTATGGTGGTACCTATATTATGTATATAGATACAGATGCCCTTCTGTTTCAATTCTTCAATCAAGCCTAACACTTCATGAGTGTTCCTTCCCAATCTGGAGATCTCAGATACCATGATGCATTCAATATTATTATCGTTAACAAATTGAAGAGCCTTTTGAAGGATAGGTCTCTCAGAGATCCTTTTGGAAAATCCGGATAATTTTTCAGAGAAGGTCTTGACGATATCAAACCCGGATACCTTTTTCATATCATTTACCTGCCGAAGCGTCGATTGGTCTTTGGTGGATACCCTGGTATAAAGAATTGCCTTCATAACGTTACAATTTAAACACTAGTTAAATTAATAGCATATTATTGAAAAATTAAATGACATTACAGGTATTTTAAATTATAAATGGTAACAATGATTAAATAGTAACGAATTTCTACTAAGTAATAGAAATACTATATTGATCAGAGAAAAATAATCCTATGAAAAAGTCAAGTCAACAGCAAGGAGGTAAGGAAATTAATGATGCGTTCTATTTCAAAGGAGATCCTTTGATAAGTAACTATAGATATTTCTATAAGCACAATGGTTTTTATCACGCTATTGATTTGGACAAAGAATTTTCTTTTAACTGTTATGGAAATGTCGATGTATTTGATATTGAGCAGGGTGGTTTTGAGAGTTTAGAGAAATGGGCAAAATTCAAAATGACTAATGCAGGTGATAAAAAGATTTTTGTAGGTGAATTGATAAAATCCGAAAATCTAGTAGGGCGGTATTACCCCAGAATGTGGAGAGGTAGTTATTTTAACTTGAATGCAGATGACTTAGGTGTTTCAAGAGATGTTGTATCAAAATCTAAACTTGCTGTTGAACTCCTTTTTGAAAGGTTAATAGAATTATTTAATTACGTTGAGCCTCAAAAATCTAATTTGGATGTTTTTGGATTTAAAATAAGAGAACTCATACTACTAAGTTGTATGGAGGTTGAATCCAGTTTTAAGGCCATTTTACGTGCCCATTCATATTTAAAAGAAGCTGACAGGTTATCAACTAAAGATTATATCAAGCTTCTTGATCCCTTGAAGCTTGATCATTATCAGGTACAATTGATTCATTACCCAGAAATTGGAATTGTCAATCCTTTCTCCTCATGGGATAAAAAGAAAGAATCTAAATCACTTCCTTGGTACTATGCCTACAATATGACTAAGCACAACCGTGAGGAACATCTTCGTTATGCTAAACTGTCTCATGCTATAGAATCAGTTTGTGCAGCTGTTATATTGTTATGCTCACAATTTGGACCAAGGGTTATTCCTCAAGAGTTTTATTTAACAATGAATTTACCGAATCCTGATTGGTTTTATATACCATTAATAAAAACAAAGAAGAAATTAAATGAAAGAGGGAATCCAATTGGAATAGAACAAGATGTTGCAAATATTGAATGGTCTCAAATGATGTATAAATTTTAAAAGAGTATGAGTGATTTTCAACTTTCTGCGGGAGTCCTCATGGTTGGATCATTGTACTGGCAAGATGATCTTAATCCTGGTGATGGCAAAAGGAAAAAATGGAGAGAGGATTACTTAGAAATGTCAAAATCAGTTGATGTCAAAGTGCCGATTCGGTATGGAAGATTATCTGCGAAGGGAAAAAATCAAACCTATACCATGATTCTCGACGCAAAATTGAATGAGGATCAGTTTGGGACAGCTAAGGCAGTACCGGCCAAGACTAATCCAATTACCCTAGCTAGATTATTAAATTTAACTAATGAACTTTCTGAAGTTGAAGGCGGCAAAACCAATCATTTTGTAAAGGGCAGTGAGCCGTGGTGTATTTGTGGAATTTTGATTAACCCTATGATAGAAAGGGAAATCAAAAGCGTAATTATCAAAACCTGGAATTCAAAACTGAAAGAAAATGAAACAGGATTTGTTAATTTCTCTAAAGATCCGAATCTTTTCTCAAGTGATATAAATGGTCATCTTCAAATACCTTGGCCTGAAAATTTAGATGACATAGATCTACTGGTTGCAACTGCAACACGGCCTATTGGTTCAACAATAGTAGAACCAATGGAAATAGCTCGATTGATTGGCAATAGGCCTTATTTTCATCCTAATATTAAAAAAGGTATCAGGACTTTTCAGGATGAATTAATTCTACTTGCGAGGGAAAAGGGGTATTATGAGTCTTAGCTTATCGGAAATTACCAGTCTGCTGGAAGAGTATGAAAAGAACCTGCTTAATCTGGAAGCAGTACCAGTAGAATTTGACAGGATGTGGCCTGCACAGTTTTCAAAAGATCCTGGAATATATGTGATTTATGATAATACTGAAATAACGTATTTCGGAGAAACTGGCAATATCAGAAAAAGAATGAAGGATTTAAGAAGAACCTTGAATCACTCCTATAGAAGGTCATTAGGGTTTTATCTATTTAATGAAGTCGCAACTTCAAGTAAAAAATTCTCCGCCAGTATAGAAACTCAACTTAATCTGTACTTCGAAGACCAAATAAAGGTAGCAACTATGCCAGTTGCATTTGGGAGACTTGAATTTGAAGAGTATTTAGTTGAAAAGTACTCGGATCAGCTTCTCAACAAGAAGAAAAAGAGGAAGTGATTATCTGAAAGGAAGTTCAAATTACAAGGTGACATAATAACCTAATCACACAGAACGCGGCTGACACATCATGCCGTTATGACAATATGTCATTACGCGAATAATAAAATTTTGTGGTTTAATTGGATAATGCTAATATAATTAGGAATAAAACTAAATTATTTAGCAGATAAAGATATTTGGCATAACGATTGTGGAACCAAACCAGGTGTAGTTAGAGCTACACCTGGTAAAATAATTTTTGGTAATATCCTTAAAGGATAGGTTTTTATTAGGTCTGCAAAGATAGTACTTCACCGGTATTATCCAAAATCACTGCTTTAATTCCTTCCTTTCAGAGTTGCCTTTCACATTTAGATATGAAAAATTCATGCACAAAATTTTACAAGCTCAATTCATTAAGTTTCATGAGAATATAAAACTCATCAATACTGAAGACAATGAAATTTTAAGAAATAAAAGAGATATGCTGGTGGATGAGATCAAGGCATATCTTAAAAAGAAAAGTGAAGATGAAAACTCGCCTTTAATTACCTTTTTAGTTGAAAATCAAGGAAGTTATTCTATGGGAACAGGCATCAAGCCATTGTCAGAACAAGACTATGATATTGATGTCGCATTACTATTTAATCTTTCAAAAGATGATTACACTGCTTTGGAAGTGAAGAGATGGGTATTTGAAGCAATTGACAAGCAATTTAGAACAGTAGAATATAAAAAACCATGTGTAAGAGTTCAATACCTTAAAAATGGTGACTCCGCATTTCATGTTGATCTAGCCTGTTATGCCAATTCCAATACAGATAAAAAAATATACCTGTCGAAAGGAAAGCCAACAAGTACAGGTAGTGATAAGAAATGGGAGGTATCTGAACCAAAAGAACTGAAAAGTAAAATAAACGGAAAATATTCTGACACCTATGAAAAACAACAATTCAAAAGAGCTATTCGATATTTGAAACGTTGGAAAGATTACAAAATAAAAAACACTGTAGATGGAAAACCTACTGGAATAGCCATAACAGCACTTGCTTTTGATGGGTTTATTCCGGAGGTTTCAAAAGATAATTTCACAGGGGACAGAATAGAAAATGATCTTCAAGCAACATTGAGTTTGGTGGAATACATTCTTAATCAATTTGATATTTTTAATGAAATCAGTGTAGATCTGCCTGTACCCCCTTACAATGACCTTTTCGAGAAAATGAAAAAGAACGAAAAGCAAACAACTAGATTTAAAGAAAAGCTTAAAAGTTTACGAGATGACTTAATGAAAGCTAGTAATGAAACTGATCCAGTTGAGGCATGTGAAATTTTAAGTAGACAATTTGGAGATGACTTTCCAATCCCACCGAAGGAAACAACTGGTCAAAAAAGAAATATTGCGGTTGTTGGGTCTACTGAACAAGCTTAATGATTAGCAATGAGCAAATAACTGAAATAATGAATAGGGATTTTAGTGACTTTACTAATATCCCTGTTACAACTAACCTAAGAAAAAGAGGAGCCTTTTGGGCATACAAGGGCCCAATTCAAGTAAATGGAATCAGCCTATCCATTCTGATTGGTGTTCCGAAGAATTTTCCCTTGAATAAACCTGTTTTTCTTATTGATCCGCATGACGCATTGGGTTTTATTCCACATGTTGAACCTGATGGATTTACATGTTTTATCCAAGATCAAAACCTGATTTTAGATTACTCAAATCCTGCAGGAGTTTTAACTGAGTGCTTCAAAAGAACAATCCTTGCTCTTGAAGAAGGATCCAAAGAAGAAAATAAGAATGACTTTCTTAATGAATTTGAAACTTATTGGGCTAGAAATGCAAACGAATCCTCAAGGTATTTTGGGTTGATCCAAGGTGGTAATGATCCTTATGAGATTACCATTGGAATTAACGAAGGAATTCGGGTCATAGCTGATGATCAAAGCGACCTTAAACTGATCAACTCTAAGTTCAAGTTAAAGAAACCAGGTAGAGCAATCAGAGGTATTTATATCCCTATAAAAGAGAATCTGATTACTGAACCCCCTCCTTATAACAAATTCTGGAGTTTAGAAGATGTTCGAGGGTTTGTATTGAAGTCAGTACCTTCCCCTGAGCTCAATAGGTTATTAGATCGCTTTGATAACAAAGATGAATACATTGTATTAGGTATTCCCGATAATAAAGGTCAACGGCAATTTGTTGGAATTAAATCGCGAAGAAAAATAACCTCACTTAAACATCCTCTCCTTGAGGTTGAACTAGATTATAAACTGACGCCATTTTCAATTGAACGTATTGATAGTACAGTATTGGTGCCAAGAGGGGGCGGTGATTCTATGCTTGAGACAAAGAAGGCACTAATAATCGGTTGTGGTTCACTGGGTAGTTGTATATCCGTGAACTTGGCAAAGATGGGTTTTGGGAATCTTACCCTTTGTGATCCAGAGTACCTTAGGAGAGAAAATATCCATAGACATGTTTTGGGCCTATCATATTTAGGAATACCTAAAGCACAGGGGTTAATGAAATATATTGAGGAACAGATTCCAACAATCAAGGTCATCCCAAAGCAGAATAAAATTGAAAATGTTGATTTATCAGAAATTGATCAGTTTGATTTGGTAATTGTGGCAACAGGAGAGCCAACTATAAACAGGTATTTAAATGATGAGATTAGAAGGAAAAATTTAGATATTAATTTGATTTTTTGCTGGAATGAGCCTTATGGTATTGGGGGGCATGCGCTTTATACCAATACAAAAAGTCTGGGTTGTTATTCGTGTCTTTACGATGAAGACCTACGCAACAGAGCTTCGTTTTGCAGTAAGAAACAGCCTAAAGCTTTTACTAAATCAATCTCAGGATGTTCTGGGCTATTTGTACCATTTAGTTACTTAGATTCTAATAGAACTGCTGAAATTGCATCACGTCTTGCCGTTGAGTCTATTGAAGATATGAGTCTTGAGCCGCAAATAATATCCTGGAAAGGCAATTCATCATTATTTCTGAAAGAAGGATTCAATCTTTCAAGTCGATATTTGCAATTCACTGAAACTGAGTTGTACAGGAATAGAACAAAATTTATATCAGAGACATGTTTGGTTTGTTAGATAGGTTACCTCCGAACGTCTTTAAATTAAAAAATAAAGGTCGAATAAAATTGACTGATCAATGTTTATCTGCAATGAATTTATATAGACAAGATGACGATGCAAAGTATGAAGCCGGAGGTGTCCTGTTAGGCAGGCTTATTGTTTCATCAAAAGACATAGTCATTGACAAAGTAACAACCCCATTACCTAGTGATGTTAGATCCAGAAATTCATTTAAAAGGAGTAAGGAACATCAGGCCATAATCCAAAAGGAATGGGATGAAAGTAATGGGACTTGCCATTACTTGGGAGAGTGGCATTCACATCCAGAAAGCAGTCCATCACCATCTTCCAAGGATATCAAAAGTTGGAAGGAGCAATTAAAATCGGCAGTATTTTCAAGTAGATTTTTGTATTTTGTTATAGTTGGAGTTAAGGAATATGGTATTTGGGAAGGAGATAGGAGAACGCTGAAAATTAGAAGAATAGATAATAATGGCTGGCAATAGACCAAGTATCCCAGAACAAGTAAGAATTAAGGTATGGACAGAAGCAGCAGGTAGATGTCAGTTTCAGAATTGCAATAAACCACTATGGTATAATGAACTTACACTAAGCCAAACAAATTTTAGTCAGATGGCTCACATAATTGGCGCAAGTAAAGATGGTCCAAGAGGTGGAGAGCAATCCAAAGAGCTTGCAAAAGATTCTAGTAATATTCTTTTGGCTTGTGGGATTTGTCATAAAGAGATTGATGACAGCATAACTAGAGGAGATTATTCAGTTGAGAGATTACGTGAAATGAAAGCTGAACATACTACTCGAGTTCGAATGCTTTTGGAGCAACCAGGCAGAAAAACAAGGCCATTAATTTTCACAACACAAATAGGACTACAGCAACCAGCATTCTCCAAAAGAGCGATTTTACAAGCAATACTTCCCGATTACCCAGATAAAATAGAAGAAAACTGGTATAAGATTTCTTTAGGATCATTTGATCGGGAAAATACTGATTCATGGAAATTGGGCGTGACAGAAATTGGTTCAATCATAAATGATCTAAATCGTGCTTGTAAAAATGGAGGCATTAATCATGTGTCAGTTTTCGGTCTTGCGCCACAGCCATTACTTATGTATTTGGGTAGATCCATTGGAGATAAAATCTCATGCCAAATTTTTGAACCCAGAAGATCAGAAGATCAAGATGAAAAATGGAAATGGGACAAAGAAGATGGTAAAAACACAGATTATATTGTAAAGAGGATAAAAGTAGGCAAATCAAATGATGCTATTTTACTAATAGCGCTTAGTGATTATTTAAACGAAGATAAGTACGCTGGCCTGCCGATTAATGATCCAAGCATTTATGAATTGTCAATAAACAATCCAGTTCAAGGTTTTCTGACCAAAAAGTCTGACGTTTCCATTTTTATTAAAACTATGAGATCGTTGTTAAATTCAATTCAGAAAGATGTAGGTAAAATTTCGAGAATTCACGTTGTCCCAGCAATGCCAGCATCATTAGCGATAGAGTTTGGGAGATTAATACAACCAACCAAGGATCCAGAAATATTGGTTTATGAATATATATCTGGTAATCTAACGCCCGTAGTACACCTTACTTAAGGTGGATATTGTAGATAAAGAACAATTCATTTTGTGATAGAGAACAATTCATTCTGTGCTCTACATGATTCCTGACTTCTGATTTCTCATAATTCCCCACTTCCTCCCACCATATCTTAAAATACCTCAATTTCCTCCAATTTATCCTTTAAAATCACCCTTTTATCTCGCCTAAGGCTCAGGGAGTTAAGGCCTCAACCTCTCCTGATGCTTTCAAAAGGGCCTTTTATGTCCCTGAAACAAATATTTTTACCAAAGTGTCACAAAGTGGGGGAAAGTGGTTGGAAATGTCAATCTTTTCACTACATTTGTCTCGGTGGTTTATATTTTTCAAGGCTCAGATGGCTTTTTTTACAAGCGAGTATGAGTGTAAGTTGGATACTAAGGGGAGGTTGGTCTTACCTGCAAAGATTAAGACTAACCTTCCTGAAGTCTCCACTACAGAGCTCGTAATCCGAAAAGGATTCGAGCCAAATCTCATCGTGTATCCAATGTTAGAATACAAAAAGATACACGCCAAGATAGCTGCGCTTAGTGAGTTCAACGCTGAGCAACGAAAATTGAAAAGAAACTTCTTCAGGAGTATTGCACAGGTAGAGCTGGATAGTGCGGGGAGGATTTTGATACCCAAGACAATGCTCGCTCATGCACAGATAGACAAAGAAGCTATCCTCATCGGCATGGGCAACTACGTTGAAATGTGGAATCCGGGAGTGTTTGCTGAGCACCAGATCGAAGATCCGGAGGAGTACAGCGAGCTTGCTCAGAAATTCCTGGACGAATAAATATGAGTGCCTACCACGAGCCCGTCATGCTGCAGCAATGCATAGAAGGGCTTGCCATCAGGCCCGAAGGAACATATGTCGATGTGACCTTCGGAGGTGGCGGGCACAGCCAAGAAATTGTCGGCCGGCTGGAGGAAGGAACATTATACGCTTTTGATCAGGATGCTGATGCAAAAGTCAACGCGGAAAAGCTGAGCGATCAGCTGGAGCAGAAACGTTCTTTTACATTTATTGAATCCAACTTCAGGTACCTCAGACGATATCTGAAATTCCACGGCGTCACGCAGGTGGACGGGATCCTGGCCGATCTTGGTGTCTCCTCTCATCAAATCAATGAAGGGGCACGCGGTTTTTCCACCCGGTTCGATGGTGAGCTGGACATGCGGATGGACCAAAACGCAGACAAATCCGCTTTTCATGTCGTCAACGAATACGAGGAATCGGACCTTATCCATATCCTGAGCGCTTACGGTGAAATCAAAAATGCCAGAACCCTGGCCAATGCCATCATCCGGGAACGAGCCACCCCGATTACCCGAAGCCAGCAGCTCAAAGAGATCGCGTCAAAGCTGGCGCCGAGAGGCCGGGAAGCCAAATACCTCGCCCAGGTCTACCAGGCTATCCGCATCGAAGTCAACGATGAGATGGGAGCCCTGAAAGAATTCCTGGAGCAAACAACAGAGGTGATCCGACCCGGAGGACGACTGGTGGTGATGAGCTACCACTCACTGGAAGACAGGCTGGTCAAAAACTTTATCAATACCGGCAACTTCAAGGGGAAGATGGAAAAAGACTTTTATGGGCATGAGATCAGGCCGTTTAAGCCGATCACGAAAAAGCCCATTGTAGCTGAAGAGGAGGAGATAGATAGCAACAAACGCGCCCGCAGCGCGAAACTGAGGATTGGTGAGCGGATTGAATGATGTGGGGCGTGCGGATGAGTTTAAAGAAAAAGAAGGGGCTGTGGGCCACAGACCCCGGATAAAAAAAGAAAAAATTAAAAGCGTAAAAAAATGTCAAGTAATACCTACAAAATGCCCGGAAAGACAACCACGCAAAGTGGTGGTGTTTTCAAGCTGATTGATCGGTTCCTGAGGATCGATGAGTCGCTGGCACAGGTGATCCATGTCAGATTTTTACCTCAGATCCTGTTCATATCCGCACTTTGTGTCATATATATAGGCAACCGTCACTATGCCGAGAAAAAGATCCGGGCCATCAACACCCTGGAAAGTGAAGTAGAAGACCTTCGGGCAGACTACACGACCTTAAAAGCAGAATACAAATTTGCCAGCAAGCAATCTGAAGTGGCCAGGCAGGCCAGGGCGCTGGGACTGGAAGAAAGCAAACATCCACCCTTTAAAATCATCGTGAATACGGAATGAGTATCAAGCGATCCATATTGCTCCGGGTGCGCATCGCCTTCTTGCTAGTATTCCTTTTTTCAGGGGGGATACTTTTTCGCATTATAACGCTTCAGTATGCTGAGGGTGATCGTTGGCGTGGTCTGGCCGAGACCTTAGGGCTCGAAATGCGCAAGATCGAAGCCACGCGTGGCAACATCTATGCAGATGATGGCAGCCTTCTGGCAACGTCCATTCCATTCTACCAGGTGGCCTTTGATCCGTCACTGGCAGACAGCAAACTTTATTCCAGTGGCATTGATTCCCTGTGCTATATGCTCTCCAGGTTCTACGATGACCTCACGCCTACTCAATACAAGCGCAAGATCGATGCGGCACGAAAAGCACGAAGAAGATACATCCTGATCAACAGGGAAAAGATCGGCTACCAGGAGAAAAAACGCATGGAAAGCTGGCCCATCTTCCGGGAAGGCCGACTAAAGGGCGGTGTGATATTCGAAAAGGTGGAAGAGCGCTTCTTGCCTTTTTCTCAGCTCGGCTATCGTACCATCGGTACCGTGAATGCAGAGAACAGGGGTGTTGTAGGCCTGGAATACAGCTTCAACAGGCAGCTTGCCGGTATGGACGGTCGCTCTGTGTTCCAGCGCATGGCAGGTGGTGGATGGAAGCCGGTGTATGATGGTACGGAGATCCGACCAAAAGATGGATACGACATCCAAACCACGATCAATGTCAACCTGCAGGATGTGGCAGAATCTGCCTTATTGAAAGCTCTGACCAGGCACCAGGCCGACTATGGACTGGTCGTATTGATGGAGGTAAAGACCGGAGAGATCAAAGCCATCTCCAACCTGAGCAGGAACAGCCGGGGAGATTACTACGAAAGATACAATTATGCCGTGGGTAGCCAGGGAGCACGTGAGCCGGGGTCTACCTTCAAGCTGGCATCTATGATGGCCCTGCTGGAAGAGACCAAAATGGAGCTGTCAGATACAGTGGATACGGGTAAGGGAGCCTACAAATTCTACAACCAGACCATGCGTGATCATGTGGAGGGTGGATTTGGTGTACTGACGGTGAAGGAAGTTTTTGAGAAATCGTCCAACATCGGTATTGCCAAGCTGGTACAGAAGCATTTTGGAGATGACCCGGGGGAGTTTATTGAATTTATCCGGGAAACAGGTCTTGGAAAACCGCTTGGTTTTCAGATGGTTGGCGAAGGGGTGCCCTATATCAAAGACCCAACAGACTCTACCTGGAGCGGTGTTTCATTGCCATGGATCTCTCACGGCTATGAGCTGAAAATGACCCCATTGCAGATGCTGACTTTATACAATGCCGTAGCCAACAATGGCAAGATGATCCAGCCACTAATCGTGAAATCAGTAAAAAGTGCCAATCGGGTGATGGACACTTTTAAACCACAGGTTATCAATAAAAAGATCTGTTCAAATGAAACGTTGGCCAAACTCAGGCTGATGCTGGAGGGTGTGGTGGAAAATGGTACAGCGAAAAACATCAACATGACAAAGTACAAGATCGCTGGTAAGACCGGGACCGCTAAAAACGTGAAGAACGGTCGGTATATCAATGAGTATTACACCTCGTTTGCAGGTTATTTCCCGGCGGAGGATCCAAAATACAGCTGTATTGTGGTGATTGACAACCCGAAAGGCTGGAATATCTATGGATCGGATGTGTCTGCACCGGTGTTTAAAGAGATTGCCGATAACATCTATGCCTTGCAGGTGGAAATGCACCAGGAGCTCCCCAAAGACCCGGATCAGTATGCTGGTATTTTCCCAGTCATCCGTTCCGGAAAGCAGGATGAGCTCAAAATGATCTGTGATGACCTTGGAATAGCCAATCTGTCTAACCATGATGCTTCCTGGGTAAAAACAGACATTGAAAACAACACGATCATCTGGGAAAACAACCAGATCAGCGATAGTCGGGTGCCTGATGTGCGGGGAATGACACTCAGAGATGCCATTTATGTTTTGGAAAACCTGGGCCTGAAAGTCGAGGTATCCGGTCGAGGAAGGGTGAGCCAGCAATCTGTGCTCCCCGGATCGAAGTTTAATCAGGGCAATGAAATTAAACTGGAATTGAGCTCATGAGGATGCTAAAAGACATATTGTTTGGTGTATCGCTCAATGAGATCCATGGCGACCGGGAGGTGAAGGTTTCCGATATCACCTTTGATTCCAGGAAGGTAAAGAAACAAAGCCTTTTTGTGGCGGTGGAAGGACTCACTGTAGACGGGCATGCCTACATCAGTCAGTCTGTGAAGGCCGGTGCCACAGCAATTGTTTGCGAAATGTTGCCTGAAGAATTGCAGGAAGGTGTGACCTATGTGTCTGTAGATAACAGTGCCAAGGCAGTTGGGATCATTGCTTCCAATTTTTACAACAATCCATCTCAGAAAATTATACTGGTTGGCGTGACGGGTACAAATGGTAAAACCACATCCGTCACCCTGCTTTTTGACTTGTTTAAAAATCTTGGTTATAAAGCCGGGATGCTATCTACTGTGGAGAATAAAATCGATGACAAGATCTTGCCAGCTCAGTTCACTACTCCGGATAGCATCCAGCTTAACCAATTGCTTCACCAGATGGTGGAGGCAGGGTGTACCCACTGTTTCATGGAAGTGAGTTCCCATGCTTTGGTGCAACATCGTGTAGCTGGTATCACCTTTAGTGGAGCCATTTTTACCAATATCAGCCACGATCACCTGGACTACCACAAGACCTTTGAGGAATATATCCAGGCCAAGAAATTATTGTTCGATGGATTAACATCGGAGGCATTTGCCCTGACAAACCTTGATGATAAGCGCGGCATGGTGATGCTCCAAAATACCAAAGCATCCAAAAACACCTATGCCTTGAAATCCATGGCGGACTTCAAGGGCAAAGTGATCCACAATACCCTGCAGGGGTTGGAGTTGGATCTGGATGGCGTCAATGCGTGGTTTAAGTTGATCGGTGATTTCAATGCATACAATTTATTGTCAGTATACGGCGCTGCGGTGCTTCTGGGAGAAGAAAAGGAAGCGGTGATGACCGCACTTTCCATGTTGGGAGGTGCCAGAGGTCGCTTTGAGCAGGTAGCTAATAAGCAGGATATCCTGGCCATTGTGGACTATGCGCACACACCGGACGCCCTGGAGAATGTATTGAAAACCATTGACAACCTACGCACACACCAGGAGATGTTAGTGACTGTTGTGGGATGTGGAGGTAACAGGGATAAATCGAAAAGACCGGTGATGGGTAAGCTGGCTGCTTCTTTTAGCAACAAGGTGATCCTGACATCGGACAATCCCAGGGATGAAGATCCGAGTGTGATCCTGGATGAGATGATGGCGGGGATAGGCAAGACCGAGCAACGCAAGACCATGATCATTGCGGACCGGAAGGAAGCGATACGTACAGCCTGTAACCTGGCTGGAAAAGGAGATATTATTCTCGTGGCCGGGAAGGGCCATGAGACATACCAGGAGATCAAAGGAGTACGAAATCACTTCGATGATCGGGAAGTATTGATGGAAATGTTAAAAGATAACTAGATGATTGATATGGACCAAAAAGCGCAAATCCATTCCGTCATAAGCAGGTACGAAGAATCTTGTTATTCAGATGTGGTAATTGCTATCACAAGATTCTTCACTGCGTTCAGAATGACGAATCAGCTTTTTGGTCACTTCGAAAGTATAAGAGTTTTTGATATCATAATTTTTAGAGCTAGATAAATGCTGTATTACCTGTTTGATTATTTGGAGCAACAATTCGACCTGATGGGAGCGACGGTATTCCGTTTTATCTCCTTCAGAGCAGGTATGGCAGCGCTGTTTTCATTGCTCATTACCATCTATATCGGTAAATGGATCATCAAAGCACTTCAGGTAAATCAGCTCGGTGAAAGCATCAGGGATCTGGGGCTGGAGGGCCAGATGAAAAAGCAGGGAACACCAACCATGGGTGGACTGATCATCCTGGCAGCCATCATCATCCCAACGCTGTTGTTTGCCAAAATTGACAATATATATGTGATCCTGCTGTTGATCACCGCTGCCTGGATGGGACTGATTGGATTTGTAGATGATTATTTAAAAGTCAAAAAGAAAAACAAAGAAGGACTGAGAGGGCGGTTTAAAATCATTGGCCAGGTAGCACTTGGTTTGGTGGTCGGACTTGTTATGGTGTGGCATCAGGATGTGTTGTTGCCCGGGTACAACTTCGCAGGCATCATTGATAGTGAGGCCATTTTTACGACGTTACCCTTCATTAAGGGCAATGAGTTCCATTACAATATGCTGTTACCAGCCTTTCTTGATGACTATACCTGGGTCATTTATGTGCTGGTAGTGATCTTTATCATCACAGCCGTTTCCAACGGAGCCAACATGACCGACGGACTGGATGGACTGGCAGCGGGCACTTCAGCCATCATTGGCCTGACTCTGGGCATATTGGCCTATCTGTCTGGTAACGCCATCTTCGCCGAATACCTCAACATTGCTTTCATCCCCAATGCAGGTGAGCTGGTCATTTTCAGTGCCGCATTTGTAGGGGCGTGTATAGGATTTTTATGGTACAATTCATACCCGGCACAAGTTTTCATGGGGGATACAGGCAGCTTGTCCATCGGCGGGATCATAGCCGTCATGGCATTTGTGATCCGAAAAGAATTACTGATTCCCGTATTGTGCGGGATCTTCCTCATCGAAAACCTCTCGGTGATCCTGCAGGTGTCTTATTTCAAATACACCAAAAAGAAATACGGGGAAGGCAAAAGAATTTTTCTCATGTCACCACTTCATCACCATTATCAGAAGAAGGGCTGGCACGAGGCCAAAATTGTTACCAGGTTCTGGACCTCAGGGATCCTTCTGGCCATCATCACATTAGCAACTTTAAAACTTAGATAGCATGACACTAGACCAGCTTAAACACCTTAATGAAAAGTTTCAGCTCAAAGCCGCTGAACTACCGAATCTTCTGCCTATTGGGAGTTTAACGGAGTATTCTTCCGTGCTGATCAGAAGGTCCAGGAGACTGGAAAAGATCTTCAACCGGTTGCTGATGGCTGATGGAGAAGGTGCGCTATCTGGTGCCATGAGTGCCGCAGAGCATGAAATGGATGAAATTATTTATCTGTTGGACAGGCTGGACATTGCCAACAGAAAAAAGAAATATGTACCGATCACAGAGTTTGTGAAGTTTGGATTTGAAATGCTTTCCTTCTTCTCTATGAGCTGTGATCAGGTTTTGGAGAAAAGAATGAGACAAAACTCCTTCGATGAGTAAACGAGTTACCATATTAGGTTCAGGCGAAAGCGGTCTGGGAGCAGCAAAGCTCGCATCTAAGATGAGCTATGATGTTTTCTTATCCGATTCCGGAAAGATCTCAGGGCAGACACTGACTCAACTAAAATCCTTCCATGTGGACTACGAAGAAGGTGGTCATGACATTGAAAGGATTCTGGCTTCTGATGTCATTGTAAAGAGTCCCGGGATTCCTGATACCGTAAAGGTGGTGGTAGCAGCATTGACCAAAGGGATACCTGTGATCTCAGAAGTGGAGTTTGCCTATCAACATGTGGGTGATCAGGCTAAAGTCATTGCCATTACAGGAACCAATGGTAAGACGACCACAACACTATTGACATATCATCTGCTGAAAAAAGCAGGCCTGAAGGTGGCGCTGGGAGGCAATGTAGGTGTAAGCTTTGCTGGACTGGTAGCCCTGGGAGGTTTTGACTATTATGTGATCGAGGTAAGCAGCTTTCAGCTTGACGGGATTGTGAGGTTTAAGCCGGATGTGGCGGTACTGCTAAACATTACTCCTGACCACCTGGATCGCTATGAAAACAGCATGCAGCAGTACATCGCTTCAAAATTCAGGATCACGGAGAACCTGACCAAAGAGGAATGCTTCATCTATTGTGCGGATAGTCAACCGATCACAGAAGAATTGGCTCGAAGAAATATAGAAGCCTGCCTTTTTGCGATCTCAGCTACAAAAAATGACAAGTGGAACGCCTACCTGGATGAAGAGCATTTGATCTTCAACTATGAATACAAAGAGGCGAAGTTACATCATAAGATTCCTGTTTCAGAGATTTCGCTGATTGGCAAGCACAACATGATCAATACCATGGCCTCTGTGATGTGTGCGCTTTGGATGGAAATCTCTATCAAAGAGATCCTGAAAGGATTGAAAAGCTTTAAAAATGCACCTCACAGGCTGGAAAAGGTAGCTGAAATTGAGGGTGTCACCTTTATCAATGACTCCAAGGCTACCAATGTGGACTCAGTCTACTACGCCCTTGAAGGGATCAATCATCCAGTCATCTGGATGGCAGGAGGAATAGACAAAGGGAATGATTACAGTGTGCTGGACAGCTTTGTGAAAGCTAAAGTAAAGACATTGATCAGTCTGGGGGTAGACAACAAGCCACTGAATGATCACTATAGAGGTAAAGTAACGCTTCTGGAAACAGACAAAATTAAAAAGGCAGTCAGGATGGCTTTTGAGCATGCTGAACCCGGAGATGTGGTATTGCTGTCTCCTGCATGTGCGAGCTTCGACCTGTTTAAGAATTATGAGGATCGTGGAGATCAGTTTAAAAAAGCCGTGAAGTCTTTGGTGAAACCTAAAAAAGTGAAGTCATGACGATGATTAAGGAATGGGCATATCGAAATCTGAAAGGTGATCCGGTGATCTGGTTCATTGTTTTCATTATCTCAATATGGAGTATCCTGGTAGTCTACAGCTCTACCGGTAGCCTGGCTTACCGCATGGAAGCTGGCAACACGGAATACTACCTGTTCAAACATGCCATCCTGGTGTTTCTCAGTCTGGTAGCCATGTGGATTGCCCATCGCATCGACTACAGATATTACTCAAGGATCTCTAAGCTGCTGCTGTGGGTATCGGCACCCTTGCTTTTACTCACCTGGCTTTTCGGAACCAATGTGAATGAAGCCTCCCGTTGGATCACCATTCCTGTGATCAATCAGGGGTTTCAGCCATCGGATCTGGCCAAGCTGGCACTTTTGGTCACGCTCACAAGCATGCTTTCCAAAAAGCAGCAGGACATCGAGAACTTTCAAAAGTCAATCATTCCCATGCTGTTATGGGTTGGTTTGATCTGCGGGTTGATAGCCATGACCAATATCTCTACGGCCATACTGCTTTTCCTTACCTGTATGCTGGTGCTCTTCATCGGAAGGGTTCCGGTGAAATACCTGTTGATCCTGATGATCATCGGTTTTTGCTCAGGATCCATCTCCCTGATGGTAGGACAACGCGGAGCAACTGCCCTGAATAGGATCACTGCTTTCATGGATAAAGAAGAAGTTCCCTACCAGGAAAAACAGGCGAACATCGCCATTGCTACCGGAGGATTGTTTGGCAAGGGGCCTGGCCAAAGTGATCAAAGAAATTATCTACCCCATCCTTATTCTGATTTCGTGTATGCCATCATCATCGAGGAATACGGATTGATAGGTGGGGTGACAGTGATGCTGCTGTTTTTGGGATTGCTCTACCGGGGCATGAAAGCAGCAGCGGAGAGTGAACGGGCTTATGGAGGACTGCTCTCGGCGGGATTGTCTTTCGCACTGGTGATGCAGGCATTTGTGAACATGGGTGTTACTGTGGGCCTGGGTCCGATCACCGGTTTGCCTTTGCCATTGTTCAGTATGGGGGGTACTTCTCAGCTGTTCACCGGTTTGGCCATTGGGATCATCCTGAGTGTAAGTAGGGGTGAGATTGATGATATAGGTACTGCGTCAGGAAACCAGTATAGAGAAAAAATTAAACAGGCAGCGTAAAAATTTGAAACGATCAAGACAAAACGCAAATATAGGATCATGATAAGCGGAGGCGGAACAGGCGGACACATCTACCCGGCAATATCCATTGCTCAGTCGCTTCAGCATATGCTGGAGGAGGTGGAGATCCTGTTTGTCGGCGCCAAAGGAAAGATGGAGATGAAAAAGGTCCCTGAGGCAGGTTTCCCTATTGTAGGACTGTGGATCAGTGGTCTGCAACGCAGTCTGACCATCAAAAATTTACTCTTCCCTGTGAAAGTGATTGCCAGCCTGTTCAAGGCCGGATCACTGCTAAGGAAATTTAAGCCTGATGCCGTAATAGGTGTTGGCGGTTATGCAAGTGGGCCCCTGCTATTCGTGGCTTCATCCAAAGGGGTACCCACTATAATCCAGGAGCAAAACTCTTATGCCGGACTGACCAATAAATGGCTGGCAGGTAAAGTGGATAAGATCTGTGTCGCCTATCCTGAGATGGAGCGATATTTTCCTGCAGAGAAGCTTGTCTTAACCGGTAACCCTGTTCGAAAAGACCTAATGGATGTCTATTCGAAGCGGAAAGAGGCCTTTGAGTTTTTCAAGCTGGATCCGAAAAAGAAAACAATGCTGATCATCGGGGGCAGCCTGGGGGCAAGAACCATAAACGAATCCATCAAAGCGGGTATCGATCAGTTGGTTGCGCAGGACATTCAGGTGATCTGGCAGACAGGTGAATATTACTTTGAAAGCATTAAAAAGGAGATGCCTGCTCATGACAATGTGAGGATTATGCCATTCCTGAAAGAGATGGTTTACGGTTATGCTGCAGCAGATATTGTAGTATCACGTGCTGGGGCTTTGTCTATCGCTGAGCTGATGCTCACAGGCAAGGCCTGCATTTTGGTGCCCTCACCCAATGTGGCGGAGGATCATCAGACCAAAAATGCGATGGCTTTGGTAAAGAACGAAGCGGCAGTCCTGGTAAAGGACAATGAGAGCAGAGCGCAACTGGTGAATGAAGCCATTGCACTTCTTTCAGATGAGAAGAAAAGAGAAAAATTATCCAATAAGATCCTGGGCATGGCACAAAAAGATGCCTCGGATAGGATTGCAAAAGAAATAATTGAATTGATTAAATGAACCTGGATCAGATACATAGGGTCTACTTTATCGGCATTGGAGGCATCGGTATGAGCTCACTGGCCAGGTGGTTTAGTCAGCGGGGGATAGCTGTGTCCGGTTATGACAAAACCGAGACAACGTTAACAAAAAGACTGGCCTCCGAGGGCATGGACATCCATTATATAGATGACCTGAACCTGGTCTCCAAAGAGGTATTGGAAGACAAAGAACATTCAGTGATTGTTTTTACGCCTGCGGTACCTAAAACACATAAAGAACTTAGCTTCTTCCAGTCAGGAGATTACAAGCTCATGAAGCGGTCTGAGATGCTGGGCACGATCTCCAGGAGTCACTGGACGGTAGCTGTAGGTGGCACACATGGCAAAACCACCACCTCAAGCATGATCGCACATATTCTTCATGAGACCGTGGGTTGCTCAGCATTTGTTGGGGGTATCATGACCAACTATGATTCCAACCTACTGATTGGCGCGGAAGATGCCCCGGTAGTGGCAGAAGCGGATGAGTTTGACAGGTCATTCCACAGACTTTCACCCAATTATTCCATCGTGACCTCTGTGGATCCTGACCACCTGGATATATATGGTGACCTGAAAACAATGCACGAAGCCTTTGCCGAGTTTCTGAGGAAAACCAATCCGGAGGGCAAGGTATTGATTCATGCGAAGGCTGCTGAGATCATCAAAAGCCATCTCGATATTCCATTTAAGACCTATGGCATCGAAATGGGTGACATACAGGCTCAGGATATTCGCGTAGAAAATGGCTATTTCTATTTCAACTATGCGGGGGATCAAAAGATAGCGGATGTTGAGCTTCAGGTACCTGGTTATCACAATGTGGAAAATGCGATAGCTGCCATCACGATGGCACTGGATTTTGGTATCGACGCCCAAAAGGTAAAAGCAGCAATTGCCGGATACAGAGGTGTAAAACGAAGGTTTGAATATATCATCAGGTCTGAAGAAGTGGTGTATATCGATGACTATGCACACCATCCGACAGAGATCACAGCATTACTGAAATCTGTGAGGAGCCTTTATCCGGACAAAATGATCACGGCAATCTTTCAGCCACACCTGTACACCAGGACCAAAGATTTTCAGGATGGGTTTGCCAAAAGTCTGGAACTCGCGGATGACATCATTTTGATGAATATCTATCCGGCCAGAGAAGAGCCGATCCCGGGCATTACTTCAGAAGTGATCCTGGAGAAGATCAACAATACCAACAAGATGATCTGTGAGCGTGACCGGTTGATTGAGGTGATCGCACAGAAAAATCCCGAGGTATTGCTCACAGTAGGCGCTGGAGACATTGACAGAGAAGTAGAAAGAATTAGAGATTATTATCTAAATGACCGAAAAGTTGAAGTATAACATCAAAACCATATTGCTTTTCTCCATCTCTGCGGTCTTGATGATTGTCTTGATCACAATTACGGGCTATAAAAACGTGTCCCGACAAGTAGCCAATGTGAAAGTTGAGATAAAGGATCAGCGGGGCGATTTCTTCACGGATCAATTGGAGATTGTGGATCTGATCAATGATAAGGGGGGAGACTACGTATTGGGATTGCCTGTTGGGAAGCTGGATCTGAATATGCTGGAAGCCAGGGTAGAAAAGCACCCATTTGTCAAGGATGCTCAGGTTTATAAAGACATTCAGGGAAATCTGATGGTGAAGGTAGAGCAGGCCAGACCCCTTGCAAGGATTTTCGAAAAAGGAGCCGCTGACCATTACATAGATGAGAATGGAACGCTACTCCCCACAGTTACTAAACATACCTCCCGGGTGCTGATCCTGGAGCTGGAGCATAAGTTCTCCTGGGGTAAAAACATTCAGGAAACAGATTATGGTAAAGACCTGCTGAAGCTACTCCAATACATTGATCAGCATGAATTCTGGAGGGCTCAAATAGCAGGGATTGTGGTGCAGAGGGGAGGAGAGCTGGTGTTGTTGCCGCAGGTGACCAAGCAGGAAGTTGACTTTGGGATGCCGGTGGATTATGAAGAAAAATTCAGAAAGCTGAAGCTATTCTATACTGAAGTACTCCCCAATAAGGGATGGAACACCTATGAAAGAGTCAATGTAAAATTTGATAATCAGTTAATCTGTAAATAAAAAATTAAAAAGTGAATCATACGATAGCTAATTGTAAAAGATATGGAACAGGATAAAATCATCGTCGGTCTTGATATCGGAACTACCAAGATATGCGCCATAGTGGGTCGCAAAAATGAATTTGGCAAACTGGAAGTGTTGGGTGTTGGGAAAGCCGTTTCTGATGGAGTGATCCGCGGGATTGTCACCAACATTGACAAAACCGTGAATGCCATCGAAAAGGCGGTGACTGAGGCCAGCGAGCAGTCAGGTATTGACATCCGGGTGGTCAATGTGGGCATTGCCGGGCAGCACATCAAGAGTGCAGTTCATCATGGCTCCATCACGCGTGACTCGGATGATGAGATCACTGTGGAAGACCTGAACCGGTTGACCAACGATATGTATCGTATCGTCATTCCTCCGGGCAGTGAGATCATTCACGTGATGCCGCAGGACTATATCGTTGATTACGAAGATGGTATCAAAGACCCTGTGGGTATGTCCGGAGTTAAACTGGAAGCGGATTTCCATATCATCACCGCTCAAACCAATGCCATCAACAATATCAATAAGTGTATCCGCAGAGGCGGCCTGGAGATTGAAAATTTGATCCTGGAGCCATTGGCATCTAGTCTGGCAGTACTCAGCGATGAAGAAAAGGAAGCCGGTGTTTGTCTGGTAGATATAGGTGGTGGAACCACGGATATTGCTGTTTTCTACGACAATATCATCCGTCACACGGCAGTGATCCCATTCGGAGGCAACATCATCACCTCGGATATCAAGCAGGGATGTATGGTGATGGAGCAGCAGGCTGAACAGCTCAAGATCAAGTTTGGAAAAGCCATTGCTGAAGAAGCCAGTCCCAATGAGATTGTTTCAATCCCGGGGCTAAGAAACAGGCCTCCTAAGGAGATCTCGATCAAAAACCTGGCTCATATCATCGAATCCAGGATGGAGGAGATCATTGAGATGGTTCACACAGAAATCATTACCTCAGGATTTAACAAGAAACTGGCTGCAGGTATTGTGGTCACTGGGGGAGGCTCTTTGTTGAGCAACCTGCAGCAGCTGTTTGAATACATGACAGGTTTGGATACCCGTATCGGCTATCCAAACGAACATCTTGGAAAGAGCAAGGTAGACGCTGTGAAGAGTCCGGTCTATGCGACATCAGTTGGCCTGGTTTTATCAGGTTTCAGAGCCATAGACATCAGGGAGCAGCGATACAATGAGAAGCAGTCTAAAGGAAGCCTGAAGCCCAGGAATAAGCAGAGCGCCAAGTTTTTTCAGAATATTCTGGAGAAGACCAAGGGGCTTCTGATTGATGATTTTGATGAAAACAAAGATTATTAATTGAATGTGATTTTTAGATGTAGGATCTAAAACAAAAATATTATGGCAGAAAATACGTATCAATTCGATTTACCCACGCATCAGAAATCGATCATTAAGGTGATCGGCGTTGGTGGTGGAGGTAGTAATGCAGTCAACCACATGTTTAACCTTGGGATCAAGGACGTAGAATTTGTGGTTTGTAACACCGATAGTCAGGCACTGGAAAGTAGTCCTGTACCGAATAAGTTGCAATTAGGAATGAATCTCACTGGTGGTCTTGGTGCAGGAGCCAATCCTGAGCGGGGACGCAATGCAGCCATTGAGAGTAAAGAAGAAATCAGAGAGCTACTCTCTGAGGATACCAAGATGGTTTTTGTTACTGCAGGTATGGGAGGTGGCACCGGGACGGGTGCTGCACCTATCATTGCGCAGGTAGCCAAAGAGCTTGACATCCTCACGGTAGGGATCGTAACAGCCCCTTTCGCTTTCGAAGGGAAAAAGAAAAATGCACAGGCCAACGAAGGAATAGCTGCCTTGAGAGAGGTTTGTGACACAGTCCTTGTTATTCTAAATGACAAGCTTCGGGAGATCTTTGGTAATCTTCCGATCAGAGAGGCTTTTGGACAGGCAGACAATGTATTGACCACTGCAGCCAAGGGCATTGCCGAGATCATCACTGTTCCGGGTTACGTAAACGTGGACTTTGAAGATGTGAAGACGGTAATGAAAAATGCCGGAGCAGCCGTAATGGGCTCGGCACAGACTCATGGTGAAAACAGGGCGATCAGGGCCGCTGAAGAAGCACTGAACTCGCCATTGTTGAACAACCGAAATATCCACGGAGCAGAAAAGATCCTGCTTTCCATTATCTCTGGAGAAGAAGCAGAGCTGCAAATGGACGAGCTGGCAGAGATCACAGATTACATGACCGAGTTCTCAGGAGAAGATGCTGAAGTGATCTTTGGTCACGGTGTGGATCCTGAGTTGGGCGAAAATATCAGGGTAACTGTCATTGCCACAGGATTTGACAGGCAGGGCGGCGAAGTAGAGTTTGCCAGTAGTGCAGCCAAAGAACCTGCAAATTCGAAAAAAGTATATGACCTCGATTCATCCAGGCAGATCAGATTGTTCATTGATGAGGATGAAGAAGAAGATGAAAAGCATGAGGAGGAAGAAAAGGAGGAGAGAAGCTTCACCTTTGATTCCTTAAGAGAAACCATAGAAAAGGAAGTAGAGCAGGAGGATCAGGAATTTGAGTATGAATTTGAAATGCCTGACCAACGTGAGGAAGAGGAAGAAGATGATAATGCCGTTGAAGAGTATATGAAATCTGAAGTTCACCGGGTGATGAGCCAGGGTTCGATGAACAGACGAAGGATTGAGCTGATGGAAGAACGGATGAAGCGTGAAGAAGCATTGAATGGAGCGAGCAAAAAAGACCTGAGTTCTACGGACTACAAGGAGAAATTTGATGTTCCTGCGTTCGAGCGTAAAAAGGTAACCTTGCAAAAAGTTCCTCATTCGTCAGAAAGAAATATTTCAAAGTTTAATCTGACCGATGACAATCAGATATTGGGCAATAACCGATACCTGCACGACAATGTAGACTAAGCAATTAATTTAAGCTCTGCCATAAAAAAAGATCGGGTTTTTTAGCTCGGTCTTTTTATTTTGTGTAATCTTTACACAAATACGTGTTCTGGGATTATCTTTTCTGAAGAAAATTTGATATTTTTAGTACAATTATCTTTTTTTCAGGAAAATTTTAATTTAATAAGGCTCTCAGGACCGAAAAATACCAAAGTTTCAATGATCAATCCAATACAGAGTACTTCCATGAAGAAGCCAGGCGATCAAAAGCTATGGGATCAGGTGAGGAACGATAGTAAGGAAGCCTTTGAGTGTCTTTATAATAAATACTTTCCTGAGCTTTTCAGATATGGTATGACCATCCATCCTCACAAGGAACTGATAGGAGATGCCATTCAGGAACTTTTTATTGATTTGTGGTCCTACCGGTATAATTTGTCGAAGATCCATCAATTGAAATTCTATCTTTTGTCCTCCCTTAGGTCAAAGATATTTACGCTGATATCGAAGGATAACAAAAAGCTTTCGACAGAAATGGAATATCTAAATCAAACCATACAATACCTGGATTCTACGGAAGACAAACTGATCAGGGACGACCAGAAAAAACTTAAAAGGAATCAGTTGGCCCTGTTGATCAATGACCTGCCTTTACAGCAGCGAGAAGCCATCATGCTGATCTTTTTTGAAGGAAGATCCTACGAAGAAACTTCCAGCTTGATGTCCAAAAGTATTCAAAACGTCTATACCCTTGTCTCAAGAGGGATAGCTACACTACGCAAGAGATTAGGGTAATCTTTTATTGCGAAATTCCTAAACAATATCTATTCTGAGTGCTGATGTCGCAACCACTACGTGAACTTGCACTGGTTTGTTACAAAAAATGAAAATATTTTTCTTTACTGTGTAAGAAAGCAGCAGCCTTCACACTCTTTATAGTAAGAGGAATAAAATTTTAGTGAAGAACCTTAAGACCGTAGACGATTTTGTATTAAGCTCAGAGTTCAGAAGTTGGGTGCTGAATCCTAGTGCATCGGCAAATATCTTTTGGGAGAAGTGGCTGCGGGATCATCCTCACAAAAAAGATAATTTTCAGGAGGCGGTGAAGGTAGTTCAGGCCATTGGCAGGATCGACTATCAGGCAGACAGGGAATTCACTGACAATCTCTGGAAAAACATTGATTCAAGGCTGGATCAAACTCCAGTCTGTGAGCGGGATGTTGTACCATTAAATATTCAGTCGGTTACCAAAAACCGAAAAAAGCGACCTGGTTCCAATAGGTTGATTTTCTGGAGCCTTGCTGCTTCCATTTTATTGCTCATCACATCTGTTTATGGCCTCTTCCAAAATCACCTACAGGCGATGCACGAGCCTGAAGCCATCTCCACAATCCTAAAATCAAATCCACGGGGACAGAAATCTACCATCATGCTGCCGGATGGAACTACCGTAATACTCAATTCAGAAAGTACATTGACCTATACAAGTGAATATTATGATCTGGAGCGCAGGGTTAAACTGACAGGAGAAGCTTTTTTTGAGGTAACGGAAGACCCGTCAAAACCTTTTGTTGTAGAAACCGAAAGTTTGATCACCACAGCCCTGGGTACGTCATTCAATGTTAATGCTTATCCTGGTGAGGTTGAGGAAGTCACCCTGGTCACTGGTAGGGTGAAAATTGAAACACATGAAGCTGGCCATAGTGGTACTGTTCTTTATCCGGGAGAGATGCTGGCCATCAACGAATCAGGTGCAATTCAAAAAATCAGCACCTCGTCTTTTGACCACATTGGTTGGAAAGATGGGGTGATAGTATTTCAAGATACTCCACTTAAAGAAGCCATTGCCGAATTAGAAAAATGGTATGGAGTGGATATAATTCTAAGAAATTACCCGGAAGGTAATGATATGAATTTCACGGGGTCATTTAGAAATGACAATTTGTCAAATGTGCTGAAAAGCTTAAGCTATACCATGCCATTTGATTTTAAGATTATCGGAAAAAAAGCAGAAGTAAACTTTAAACCAAATCGCCTATGACTTAGAAACATACAATAAACCAAAAAGAAAAAACCCGGGTCGAATGCGCCAACACCAAACCCGGGCAATGATCAAGAATGAAATTATTCACCCTTTAACATAACAAATATATGAATGGATTCAACCATTATTTACGAAAGGTGGGAAAAATTGCAGTATACCTGTTCGTAATAGCAACTGTGATTTTTAATGGACTATTGGCAGAAACAGTAAGAGGCCAGGCCATTAAAAGCGTTAAGGAGGCAAAAATCAGCATTGAAATCGATAATCAAAGCATCGAGAAGTCGCTTAAGATGATTGAGCAGAACTCGGAATATAAATTCGTTTATAAGCGAAATGAGCTCAAAAACAAGGGCAACATTAACCTCGATGTCGAAAATCAAACGCTGGAGAATCTTTTGCTGGAAATCTCGAGGCAGGCCAATGTCAGCTTCAGACAAATCAATGACCGCATCAGTGTGAAATCTCATAAAAGCACAGATTTTGGTGAGAAAGTAACCATCGCTGATCAGCGAAATGTATCTGGTAACATACTTGATGAAAATGGAGAGCCTCTTCCCGGAGCCTCTATTGTTGTCAAAGGAACCACTACAGGTACTACTACTGACTTTGAAGGTAACTTCCAATTGAATGTTAGTGATGATGATATCCTGACTATATCCTTTGTTGGATATAAGGCTTTGGAGATCCCTGTTGCTAATAGGACTACTTTCAACTTCACCATGCAACCTGATGCTGAGCAATTAGCTGATGTAGTTGTAGTAGGATATGGTACACAAAGAAAAGTGAACCTGACTGGTGCTGTGGGTGTAGCAGATGGTGAGGTTTTGCAGAATCGACCTATCCCTAATGTGGGTGAAGGTTTGAAAGGTGTGATCCCTAACCTGAATGTAAACATCAGGAATGGTGATCCTTCTCAACCAATTGAGTTCAACATCCGTGGTTTCGAATCAATCAATGGTGGTCAGCCACTGGTATTGGTGGATAATGTGCCTATGGATCTAAACAGGATCAACCCGAATGATATCGAAAGTATCTCTGTCCTGAAAGATGCGGCTGCTGCTGCGGTTTACGGAGCACGGGCTGCTTTTGGTGTGGTATTGGTAACTACCAAAAAAGGTAAAGGTGATAAGATCAATGTAAATTTCAGTGGAGAGTTTGCTTTGGCAAAACCCATTCTTTTCTTAGATCCTATCACAGATCCGTACCAGTTTGTGTTGGCAAGAAACGAGGCCAACCAAAGAACGAATGGTGCTCCTGCTTACGATCAGAATATGATTGATGGTACTAAAGCCTGGAGTGAAAATCCCACTATGGAAAATGCATGGGGTGTTTACAATGGAAGTCTACGTTTCTATGGTTATAATAACTATGTAAATGAGCTGATTACGGATTAAGCTCCACAACAGAAGTACGATGTAAGTGTGTCGGGAGCCTCAGATAAGGCATCTTATTACGCTTCATTTGGAGTGTTGAACAAAGACGGATACCTTAAAAACAAAGAGCGAAACGAAAATTACAAACGTTACAATGCGCTCTTGAAAGGTGAATTCAAAGTGAATGAATGGTTAAGTCTTGACAGTAGAGCTCTGATCACTACTGAAACAAGTGACAAGCCACACTTCTATCACTGGGATGTAAACATCAATACTTCAGCCAGACAGAATCCTTTGGATCCTATCAGATTCCCTGATCTTCCTTACTACATCACCCCTGGTGATCGTGATCAGTATTCAGACCTGATTGGAAAGTATTTTGGTGGAACGAATTTCTTCCCATACCTGGAAGATGGTGGGCGTGAGACCTGGATGCGAAATGACATGTTCCTGACTCAGGGTACTACTATTTCTCCTTTGAAAGGATGGAACATTCGTGGTGCATTCACTGCAAACTTCACGCACAGAGATTATCAGGATGTACAGAGTAAAGTGGAAGTGGTTCGCGAGAGCCCTGATTTGACTGCTGATCCTGCTACCTTGATAGATAATGGATTCAGTGGAAACGATTGGATTACGAATAGAACTGATTTTGATCAGTATTATGTGATTCAGTTATATACTGATTACACCATCGAGAGTGGCGCTCACTATCTTAAAGGAATGGTTGGGTTCAACCAGGAGTGGGGTCTTTTCAAATATCACAGAGCTCAGGCTTATTCTTTGATTACACCTCAAGTGACTGACATCAATGCTACAACTGGAAATCAGGAAGCATATGGTGGTAAAGAACACAATGCTTTGAGAGGAGTATTTTATCGATTGAACTACATTTTTGACGATAAATACCTGATTGAAGCCAATGGTCGATATGATGGTACTTCAAGATTCCCTACGGATGATCGATTTGGATTCTTCCCTTCTTTTTCAGTGGGATGGAGAATTTCCAATGAAAGTTTCATGGCTGGAACCAGCGACTGGTTGGATAACCTGAAATTGAGAGCTTCTTATGGTGAGCTTGGTAATCAGTTACTAAACAGTAACTACCCATATATCGCTACTATGGGATCAGGTAATGCTCCATATATGATGACTGCCGGATCAAGAACTCCTTATGTTTCCGCTGCAGGACTGGTTAGCCCTACATTGACATGGGAGACCGTAGTTTCACAAAACATCGGATTGGATTTCAGCATGTTTGGAAGCCGACTGGATGTATCAATGGATGCATACATCAGAGATACCAAGGATATGCTGACAAATGTTGAATATCCTGAAATCCTGGGTACTGGTGCTCCTGATGCGAACGCCGCTGACCTGAGAACAAGAGGATGGGAAGTAGCTGCTACATGGAAGACCAATGTAAACAATGACCTGAACTACAACATTACTTTAGCTTTGTCTGACAACTTGTCTAAAATTACCAAGTATGACAACCCTACAGGTGCCTTAAGTGAGTACTACGAAGGTCAGGTTGTGGGAGATGCTGGTGGAGAGCGATGGGGATTCGAGACCCTTGGTATCTTCCAGACACAAGCAGAAGTAGATGCCCACGCAGATCAGTCTTCACTGGGAGCCAACTGGAGACCAGGTGATATTAAATATGCAGATCTGAATGGCGACGGAGTGATCAACAGAGGAAGCAATACGTTGGATGATCCGGGAGATCAGAAGATCATTGCTTACGAAAACCCTCGATACAACTTCGGTATCACTGGTAATGTAAGTTGGAAATCATTCTCTTTGAATCTGTTCTTCCAGGGAGTAATGAAGTATGACTACTGGCCACCAAATGGCAACTGGGTAGCTTTCTATCCTTTCAATGCCGGTCACGTAGAAAACTACTATCTGACAGATACCTGGAGTCCTGAGAACCCCGATGCGTATTTCGCAGCTCCTCATATTTCAACCAATACCAAGCAGAACATTGAGCCGCAAACCAGATACGTACAGGATGCATCATACATCAGGTTGAAAAACGTAACCCTGACATACAACCTTCCTTCAAACATTGCAAGCAAAGTTGGTATGTCTACAGCCCAGGTTTACTTCGCTGGAATGAACCTTTGGGAAGCAACTAAAATGCGTAAGCCTCTTGACCCGGAAGTAAGACCTACTTTGACTCAGGAGTACTACAAGCAACGTATTTTCTCACTAGGATTTAGAGTTGGATTTTAATTGAAAAAGGAAAAGAAAATGAAGAATCATATATTAAAAATTAGTTTGATAATCGTTGTGACAATGTTTGCATTTAGTTGCAACGATGAGTTCCTGGAAAGACAACCTCTGGATCAGATCAGTAACGATTCATTTTGGAATACGGAAAATGATTTAGCGGTATATAACAACAGTCTGTATAATCTGGCAAGAAACGATTATAATGTGCCTATTATGATGGGGCATGATGATGGTTTCGATAGCCACAGGTACGGTATCTGGCATATGTCCGGTTACAGTGATGACACTGCTCCTCGACACTCACGTCATACAGAGTATCAGCGAGTAAGAGCTGGTAAGCATTCGTATGATCAGAATCTTTGGTATGGATATGATGGTTGGAATTTTGTTCGAGCTATCAACGTCGGCATGGATAATTATGACAAAGCTTCTGTGAGCGACGAAGTTCGTAACAAGTATGTTGGTGAAGCCCGTCTTTTCAGAGGATGGTTCTACGCTGATAAAGTATCTAAGTTTGGTGATGTTCAGTGGGTAGATACCGAACTGAATATCGATGATGAGGATGTGCTTTATGGAACACGTGATGACAGAGAGACTGTCATGGACAATGTACTGGCCGACCTTACGTTTGCTGCTGAAAACATGCCTGACGACTGGGGTGATGGAAATGCACCGGGTAGAATGAATCGATGGGCAGCCCTGTTGGTGAAATCAAGAGTATGCCTTTTCGAAGGTACCTGGAGAAAATACCATGGTGGTACCAATGCTGACATGTGGTTGCAGGAAGCTGCTGATGCAGCACTGGAGCTGATACAGGATGGTCCTTATTCTCTATACTCTACCGGCAACCCCGATATGGATTACAATGCGATCCACAGGATGACTGACTTGTCAGGAAACCCTGAAGTGTTGTACTGGAGACGTTACGAACTGGGTATTTATACCAATCACGTTCAAAGCTATCACAGAGGTTATAATGGTGGAGCTACAAAAAGTTTTGTAGAAGACTACCTGTGCACAGATGGATTGCCTATCTCACTCTCACCTGACTATATGGGTGATGCAAGCTTTACTGATTTATTTATCAATAGAGACCCAAGGTTGAGACAAACCATTTTGCATCCTGATGATGCTGATTTCTACATGTATGGTAATAACACCGGCCTGGTTTACCCAAAAATTCAGGGTATGACCAATCCTGGCCAGTCAACATACACTGGTTATCATATCATTAAGGTGTTCGATGTAAACACAGCTTATGCCACGTATAACACTTCTTCTACCCCGGCCATTACGTTGAGGTTTGGAGAAGCACTGTTGAACTATGCTGAAGCAATGGCTGAATTGGGTACTATTACTCAAAATGATCTGGATATCAGTATTAACCTGTTGAGAGACAGAGTGGGAATGCCACATCTTGACCTGAATCCTCCAATGGATCCTCGATATGCCGGTGACGGTGTTTCAGCATTGATCGTGGAAATCAGAAGAGAGCGTAGAATCGAGCTGTTCATGGAAGGTTTCCGTTACGATGACCTGAGAAGATGGAAACAAGGACAGAAACTGACTGTGCCGGATTACGGTATGCGATGGGATGCAGCTATTCAGGCAGCGATTGACCCGGCTGGTGAAGCTACTGTTCAAACATCTTTGGTTGATGGAGTCGAATACCTTGATATTTATAAAGGTACTGACTTTGCTACTCCGGAGTTTGATGAGAACAAGCATTACCTGTGGCCAATCCCAGTAAGTGCTTTATCTCAGAATCCAAATCTTGGACAGAATCCAGGATGGCCTGGAATAGAATAAAATACTCAGATCAAATAGTCTGAGAATACCAGATAACAAAGCCGTAATTGTAATAATTACGGCTTTGTTTTTTTCTTAGCATCGATAAATTGATCATCTTAGTGTGATGCAAGCAACCCAGAGAATGGTCTTAAGAGCTTTCACAACCTTTGCTTTGATTTTTGCCTTATTTATGACAATAAGGGCCCAAAATCCTGATCTTGAAAAAATCAGGAAGCGTGTGATCTTCGAGTTGATGGAAGCGGAGGTGGACTATACGCACATTGCCCACCTGATCAATACGATCCAGGGGGACGGCAGCTGGCCCGGCATCAACTATGAAGACACCTCGAGAACGGGTTTCGAGCATAGCAGGCACTTATCCTATATGGTGGACCTGAGTCATGCCTACAAGAAATCTCACACCAAATATTATCAGGACAAGAAAACCCGGAAGGCCTTAAAAAAAGCATTGAACTACTGGTTTGAAAATGATTTTATCTGCGAAAACTGGTGGTGGAATCAAATCGGTACGCCCGACAGGTTTGTTACGATTCTATTGATCATGGATGATGACCTGACAGACAAAGAAAAAGAAAGTGCCGCTCAAATCATGGCCCGATCCACACTCAATGCCTGGGGAGCCAGACCGGGAGGTGACCGGATCAAAATAGCAGGAATCTATGGCAAATACGGTCTGTTTCTGAGAGATGACGCCATCCTGAGAGAAGTCATCAATACCATGGCTACCGAAATTCAATATGCGGTGGAGCGAGGCACCCCAGGTGATATTCGCGGTTTGCAAACGGACCTGAGCTTTCACCATCGTGGTGATCGTGTCAACAACACACTTTCCTATGGTCTTAATTATGCAGCCATATTTGCCGAATGGGCAGCCAAAGTGGGCGATACTCAATATAGCTTTCCGGATCGCGCCATCCAACTACTGGTAGACTATTACCTGGATGGTATTTGCAAAATGTTGGTCTTTGGCACCTATCCTGATTTGGGAGCCAAAAACCGGAGCATTTCAAGAGTTTCAGCTTTACATGCTCATGGTGTTGACACACCCAAAAAACTGATCCTGGCCTCGGATTACAGGAATGATGAATTGGCAGAAATCATCCGGATCAGAAATGGCAATGCCCAACCTAACCTCACAAGTAGTAAGTTCTTCTGGCACTCGGAATATTACAGTCACCAGCGTCCTGATTATTTTTCATCTGTCCGGATGTGCTCTACTCGCAACCGAAGCATGGAAGAACCTTACAACGGAGAAGGGTTGAAGAATCATCACCTGGGAGAGGGATCAAATTTTGTCTATCAATCGGGTAAAGAGTATTACAATATTTTTCCGGTGCTCGACTGGCAGAAGATACCGGGAACTACGGTGGTTCAGAAAGGGACTATGCCTCCTGAAAATGAGATTCAAAAGGAAGGGCAGACTGACTTTGTTGGAGGCGTAACCAATGGATTGCACGGAGCCGTAGCATTCGACTTTCAGAGTCCATACCATTCATTACAAGCCCGAAAGTCCTGGTTTTTCTTTGATGAGGATTACGTATGCCTGGGGACGCAGATAAACTCGGAGGAAGAAGAACCTGTTTTTACCACCCTCAACCAGACCTGGTTGAAAGGAGAGGTGTCCGTTTTTGAGGAAGGTAAGATCAGGCAGCTTGAGCAGGGGGAGCATAAGCTGCAAAATGTGCAGTGGATTAATCACGATGGAGTAGCCTATATTTTACCTACCAATACATCCCTTGGCATTAGCAATCAATCCGAGACGGGTAGCTGGTTTAGCATCAACAGGCAGTCAGATAGTCCAAAAGAGATGGTAAACGGAGAAGTTTTCACTGCCTGGATAGATCATGGAAGCAAGCCCAGAAATGCATCCTACCAGTATGTGGTCGTACCAGGAATGACAAACGAAAAGATTGAGGCTTATAGAAAGGACTTGCCTATCCAGATATTGGCAAATACACCCGAAATCCAGGCAGTTAGAAATAAGAAGACACAAACAACCCAACTGATATTTTATCAGCCTGGGAAGGTGCGGATAACCGACGACTTTCATTTGATTTCCCGTAATCCTTGCATGATCATGATTGAATCCAAAGGCAGCGATCCGATGCAGATAAGTATAGCAGATCCAACCAGGAAGCTGCAAACTGTAGAGATACTGATCAATAGAGAAATATCTGAGAGTGATGCTTATGAAGTGTCGTGGGATGAAATTGATGGATACAGTACTTTATACATAGACCTTCCACAGGGAGACTATGCTGGCCAGAGTGTTGTAATTGAATGGTAGCCGGATGAATAAAGTAAGTTTATTAATAGCTATTCTGTTTCTGAAGGTAGTATGTGCAAACCTCCATGCGCAACAGGTCAATAGTAGTGAAGACCATTTGTCGCAGGGCGAGCTGCTACTTTCCCGTCTTGACTTCAACCACCCTGGGTTGGAGTCTATTGCTTCAGCTGACAATCAGAAAAAAGCTTTACAGGAGCTTCTGACCTACTATAAGGAGCGAAAAAACATAAAGCACGAGCTGGACCGATTTTCTAAAGCGGAAAAGTTGGGCAATTATGCTTCTGAAAAGGATTTGAAAATAGCCAATGACGCATTAGAACACATTTTTGTTGGACAGCCTGCTTATCCTTCCTATTTCTGCGGTGAAGACATTGATTGGTCTTTCAGGCCTGTTCCCGACAATGAATGGGTATGGCAGCTCAACAGGATGAGCTTCTGGGAAGCCATGGGAAAAGCCTATTGGCATACCGGAGACAGCAAATACGCTGATGAGTGGAGTAACCAATTAGTAGACTGGGTAAAAAAGAATCCCAGGGATGGAGCACACAAATATGCCTGGCGATCTATCGAAGCCGGGATACGAGGCAATCGGTGGACCAGGTTGTTTCAGTATTTCATTGACAACCCTGCGTTCACTCCTGAGGTGCTTGCATATTTTCTAAACAGCTTACATGAGCATGCGTCTTACCTCATGACAAAATATAGCAGCGGAAGCAATTGGGCGTTGATGGAGGCTGAGGGTATGGCCTTTATTGCCATCACCTTTCCTGAATTCAAAGATGCAGAGACCTGGCGCGAAGAAGCATTCCAAAGACTGAATGAGCAAATCCGGTCCCAGGTATATCCCGATGGACATCAAAGAGAGCTGGCCATGGGGTATCATGTGGGTTCCATTAGATGGTTTATGCGTACCTATGAACTCGCATCGATGAATGGCTTACAGGATAGATTCCCTGATGCCTACCTCAGCACCATAGAAAAGATGTGTGAAGTTCCCATGAAGTTAGGTTTTCCCGACGGCACTACCACCCAGTTTGGTGATTCCTGGTCTGGGCAGCCTGGGCAGTATGAACAACTGTTTGAAACATGGGCAGAAATGTTTGAAAGGAGTGATTTCCGTTACATGGCCACCGGAGGCCAGTCTGGTACCAGTCCGAAAGGCACTGCCTTTGCTTACCCTGAAAGCGGTCTGTATTCCATGCGTAGTGGTTGGGATAAGGAAGATATCTGTCTGGTGTTGAAGTGTGGTCCCGATGGAGGAGGACACTGCCAACCAGACAATGGCACCTTTGAACTGTATGCCGGCGGACGACACCTGATGCCTGATGCTGGCAGCTACATCTATAGCGGTGATCCTGTCAATCGTGCCTGGTTTCGCCAGACGAAAGTGCACCAGACCCTGACGCTAAACGGAGAAAATTCAGTTTATGCCCCGCAACTATTGAAGTGGCAGCCAGGAGAGGATTTAGATGTTTTGGTGGTAGAGAATGAAAGTTATCAGGAACTTACCCACAGGAGGGCGGTGGTGTTTGTCGACAAGAAGTTTTTTGTAGTGGTGGATGATGCCTATGGCTCAGCCACTGGTGACATAGATATCCATTTTCAGCTGGCCCCGGGAAATGCTGTTTTCAATAAAAAGAAGCTGACGGTGGGATCCGATTTCGATGAAGGCTGGAATGTGCTGGTGAAAACGCAAAAACAGAAAAACATCATACTGGAAGAGGAAGAAGGACAGGTATCTTTTGAATACACAAAAAAGGAACCCAGACCGGCATTTCGCTTTGGGTTGACCAAGGATGCCAGTCAGTCAGGAGTGAGATTTGTTACCGTAGTCTTTCCCTACAAAGCGTCAATTCCTGATGTGAAAATCAAAGACCTTTCAAAAACAGGAACTAATGCTAGTGAAGTCGTGCTTCAAGTTTCAATAAATGGAAATAAAAGAAAGATTAGCTATCAAATAGATTAAATTACAAGACCCAAAAACATTCACCATGAGACCCAATTTCATTTACACCCTTATCATTCTATGCTGTGTTCTTTTCAATGCTGAAAGTTTAATAGCAGCGGACCCGGTCAAACTGGAAAATCCTATGACTGTGCAATATCTCAAAAGTAAACTGAGAAAGAGCAGTCCAAGGCTGGTGTTGAATGCTTCAATCGAGCGGGAATTGAAGAAAGACCTCAAAAATGATCCGGTCATCAAAAACATGTTTGAAGCACTCAAGTTGAATGCTGCAGAAATCATGGAGCAGCCCCTGCTTACACGAAATGTGGTGGGAAGAAGGCTGCTCGGTACTTCCAGGGAGATGCTTTACCGGATGAATACATTGGGGATGGTGTATCGGTTGGAACCGGACCCTAAAATATTAAAGCGCATTGATGATGAAGTATTGGCAGTATGTGCATTTAGTGACTGGAATCCCTCACATTACCTTGATGTGGCTGAAATGTCAATGGCTGTGGCCTTTGCTGTGGACTGGGTTGGAAAAGATCTTCCGACGTCCACGGTTGAAAAAGCCAAGACCGCCTTGATTGAAATGGGAATCATGCCTAGTTACAATGAAGAGGGCAATGTAGGATGGATCAATGGAAACAACAACTGGAATCAGGTGTGTCATGGTGGAATGATTGCAGCGAGTATTGTGATTGCGGAAAAAGACCCTGAATTGGCAGCTAAGACGATCAGCAGGGCTTTGGACGGAATGCCGCATGCTTTGGAAGAATATGGACCGGATGGTGTATATCCTGAGGGGTCCACTTATTGGGGTTATGGAACAAGTTTTACCGTACTCACAGCGGCTATGTTTGAAAGTGCTTTCGGAACAGATTTTGGGTTGGCAAACTACCCTTCCTTGAAAGAGAGTGCTGATTTTCGGCTTTGGAGTAACGCTCCATCCGGATGGTACTTCAACTTCGCTGATTGCGGTGACAGAAGGAGTGAGAATGGAGATATTACCCTGGCCTGGTTTGGAACCAAGACCGGTAACGGGATCTATTTCGAAAGAGAACGTTTCCTGAGAGACCCCAAAGAAATGGGTGAGCTGGCCAGATATGCCGGTGCCGGATTGGTATGGCTATCACAATTCAAGGAAACCACAAAAAAGGAGCTCCCTGAGGCCTGGAAGGGTGGTGGAGATAATCCGGTAGTATTCTTCAGAGGTTCAGGCGCCAATCCAAGACAGTATTATTTTGGAGGAAAAGGCGGTCGGGGTTCCGTCAATCATGGAAATATGGACGTTGGGTCATTTGTCTTTGAGCTGGATGGTGTGAGATGGGTGGTTGATCCCGGTAATCAAAGTTATCATGAGCTGGAGAAAACCGGGTTTAACTTGTGGGGGAGATGCCAGGAATGTGAACGCTGGACGCTGCTGACCAAGAATAATTACGGGCACAGTACCATCACGGTAAACGATGCACTCCACAACGTGGATGGATATGCTGATTTCACTGATTTTAAAGCAGGATCACAGTCCCGTGCGACCATTGACATGTCTGAAGTTTTTAGTGATCTGGAAAAGGTCACCAGAACATATGCCAAACCCAACGATTATTCCATCCTGATTGAAGATGATCTGGTGATAAAGGAGTCGGCCAAAAGCATTACCTGGCAGCTGATGACTACGGCAGATGTGGAGTGGACCAAAGAGGGTATTCTTTTGAAGCAAGACGGCAAGACATTAACTGTGAAAAATCAATCGCACCCTGATATTAAATTCTCGGTGATATCTCTGGATCCACCTCCATTGAAGCTGGACCGAAGAATCGAAAATTTGAAGCGATTAGAGTTGAGGATTCCATCGTACCTGTTTGAAGACAATACCGGGAAGATCTCAGTGTTGCTTACAGGGGAAGAATGATGTGATGAAAGTTGGGATTAGATAATATCAAACGCTGAAATGAGCAAAAATTCGCAACATTGATTGGAAATATTTTTGCTGAAATAATTTATTATTAGCAAAAATTCATTTCAATTTGAGCCACATTTTATTAATATTAACGCCGAAAAGTCATAAAAACTTAGTGAGATGCTAAAAGCCTTTTTTAACCTATTCAAGCCTACCTATTCAGTTGTTGTAACTACCTATCATGTCATCCCTGGTTTTCCGCTGAATAAGAATCTACACAGGCATGATTTTGAAAAAGGTAAATATGACGAAGCAAAAGCTTTTTTCGACAAGGCCGTAAAAAAGACAGGTGAGATCAAACTCGCTCCTGTTGAAATCAATCTACTGAAAGGGAAGAAAAAGATCATGGAGTCCCAAAAGTTTGGGCCGGTAGATCAGGTCAAAAAATTGAAGTGATATTTTCTAACCCCAAACCCACCGTCATGAAAAATTTATTCTTCATCGGGATTTGTTTTGTCTTCTTTGTCCCCAATTTATTGAAGGCACAGTGTAACCCGTTTTTTGACTATAATGAAGGGACCTCTCTGACGCTTACCACCTACAACTCCAAGGGAAAAGAAGAAGCCAGTCAGAAAATGACGATTGTTGATAAGACCTCGTCAGGGTCCAGGGAGGTGCTGAAAACAGATATCACCCTCTATGATAAGAAGGGAGAGGAAATGTTTTCCAATCAAATTGAAATGATTTGTGAGGATGGAGTATTTAGAATGGACCTGAGCCGGTTTGCACCTCCAGGAATGGAACAGGTGGAGGGTATGTCCATATCTTATGAAGGTGAAGGCGTTACCGTTCCTTCCGAACTAAGTGTAGGAAAGTCTCTCCCTGATGGTAACTTTTCCATGAAAGTAAACTCAGACAACCCGGCTTTGGCAGGTATGATGGGAGGTACATCAGTAGCCATTACGGATCGTAAAGTTGTCGCAAAAGAAAGCATTACCACTCCGGCGGGCACTTTTGATTGTTTCAAGATCACAAGCAATACCGCTGTTTCTACTAAAATGATGGGAATGACCAGAACCATGGAAACCAGCAGCATCGAATGGATTTCCGAAGAAGTAGGTATGGTCAGAACAGAAAGCTACGACAAGAAAGATAAGCTGAGTTCCTACACCGAGTTGACGGCTTTTAGTAAGTAAGGAGAAAAGTTTTGCCCTCCCCACAGACAAAAGTTTTAGATAGGGATACTTTTCAAGTCTATTGAAGGTTGAACGATTTAAAACGATCAATGATATTACAGTGATCTTAAACTTTTGTTGTCTACGGGTCGAAAAACTTTTACTCCCCATCCCCAATTTGAACCGCAACTGAATTTTCACGACTTTTCCATTTAGACATGGAAAGGACCAACCAGGTTTTTGAGGAATTATTGGTGCTGAACGCCCGGAATGGGGACAGTCGGGCCATTGATCTGTTGGTAAAGCGTTGGAATGGCCGCATCAGGAATCAGATCTATCGCCACACGCAGAATACTGAAGTCTCAGGAGATATATCTCAGGAAGTCTGGATCGCTATTTTCAAGAGCATTAGCTCACTTCAGGATGTACGAAAATTCGGAGTCTGGGCATTGAGTATCGCCAGCCGTAAAGCCATTGACTGGATCAGGCGCAACCAGGCAGATCGGAAGCGTGAAGGTATCAGAGAAATGGTTGCAACCGAGATGGCCCAAGATTCGGATCATGATAACAAGGAAATGCTCATCAAGCGTCTTAGGCAAGCACTCAAATCCTTACCGGAAGATCAAAGGTTGATCCTTTCCCTTTATTACCTGGAGAGCCTTCCAGTGCCGGACATAGCAACGATCCTTGCCATTCCATCCGGGACCGTTAAATCTCGACTTTACTACGCCCGTGAAAATTTGAAACAAATCATTAAAGCATATGAACAAAGAGAAGAACATTGACGCGCTGATCAAAGAAGCGCTGTCTAAAGAAGAAGCAGAATACTACGATAAACTGGAGGAGAAGCCTGTGTTAAAACAGTTTGCTGGCCTTTATCGGGGAAAAAATAGCTGGATGAATTACCTGGTTGCCTTTTATATCCTGGCAGCTTTAGCAGGTTGTGTATATGCCGGATTTCAGTTTGCTGCTGCCGAGTCCACCAAAGAATTGCTGGTCTGGAGTCTGGTGATGCTTGCTACATTTATCATGATAGCCATGCTAAAGATATGGAGTTGGATGCAAATGGATAAAGGTGAGCTGATCAGGGAGATCAAACGACTTGAGCTACAACTATCAGTGATAGCGGGCAAAAAGAAATAGGAGGAGTAGGATTACTTCATTCAATTGAGGAAATTACCTTCTATGAAGAAATCTGAATCCTATAACAATGTGCTGGTAGCTTCCGCTCTGATGCTTATTTTGCTTTCATGTGGGATACGGGCCCAGACTCCCACGGCTGATGAGGTCATCAGCCGAATCAAAGATAACCTCACGTGTGACTGGTCGGAAGAAACTGTCGATACCTATAAGGGAGGCAATGGAGACATGAAGGTGACGGGTATAGCTACCACATTTTTAGCCAACATGGATGTGCTCAAAAGCGCGAAGGAGAAGGGGCTAAACCTGATCATTACCCATGAACCCACTTTTTATGATCATCGTGACAATACCGACCGATATGGCGATGATCCCATCGTGAAGGACAAACAGCAATACATAAAGGACAATAATCTTATCGTTTGGCGCTTTCATGACCACTGGCACCGGACATCCCCCGATGGCATCTACAAAGGAATGACAGCAAAACTTGAGTTTGATCAGTATAGCCGTGATGGAAGCCAGATCTATTATGATCTTCCCACAATGACGTTAAAGGACCTCGGGTTGAAGCTGGAAAAACAATTTCATCAATCCACCATTCGCGTCGTAGGCGACCTGGATATGGAAGTGTCGCAGGTAGCCCTGGTACTGGGAGCGGCCGGAGCCAACAGGCAGATCAGCAGTTTACAGCATGATGATGTAGAAGTGGTCATTGTAGGTGAAGTGCCGGAATGGGAAACAGTGGAATACATCCGGGACGCAACTTCATTGGGTCATAAAAAAGCCCTGATCATGCTGGGTCATGCCAATTCCGAAGAAGCCGGGATGCAGTATTGTGCAGAATGGCTGAAGACTTTTATTCAAGATATACCCATTGAATTCATCCCTGCCGGTGATCCGTTTTGGTCCCCAAATTAGTCTTTAAAACGCAATCACGCCTTCGCCTGATTCCAAAGATGTTTCATGTATCTTTTGTATTCATGAATTATCCTGGATTATTATACCATAGAACCAGAAATTTACGTTTGTGTTTAAACATAAAATCACTCAATATTGTGCTAAAGAAAGAGCCCTATCATTGGAATCAAATTTTCAGGGGCTTTTCTACAAACCAATATTGAACAGCTTCGACTGAATGTCTGTAATAATCGATCGACTTACTAAGGTTTATGGTACACAGAAAGCTGTGAACAACATCTCTTTTGAGGCAAAAAAGGGGATAATTACCGGTTTTCTTGGTCCGAATGGTGCAGGGAAGTCTACCACCATGAAAATGATCACCGGGTATCTGCGACCAGATGCCGGGGCTATTTCTGTTGAAGGGATCAATGTACTGGAGCACCCAAGACAGGTGAAAAAGGTGACAGGTTATCTTCCTGAGCACAATCCACTTTACCTGGACATGTATGTCCGTGAGTTTCTGCGATTTATCGGAGGGATCTATCAGTTGAGTGGTGTGAAAAAAAAAGTGGCCGAGGTGATCCATAAGTGCGGATTGGAAAGGGAAGCACACAAACCGATCAGGGCATTGTCAAAGGGGTACCGTCAGCGTGTTGGGTTAGCCAAAGCACTGATTCATGACCCTAAAGTATTGATACTGGATGAGCCGACCTCCGGACTTGACCCCAACCAGATTGTAGACATCAGGACTGTGATCAAAGAAGCAGCCCAGGATAAGACTATTTTGCTTTCTACACACATCATGCAGGAGGTGGAAGCCTTGTGCGACCAGGTGATCATCATAGACAAAGGGAATATTGTTGCGAACGATAAGCTGGAAAACATCAAAACAAACCAATCGGAAAGCCAGGGGATGCTGCTGGAGTTTGAGGGACCCATTGAAACGAAGGTATTCGAGGAGGCAGGATTTAAGGTAATCCAGCAAAGTGGATTCACTTACCTGATTGAATCAAAGGATGCCAATATCAGGGCCGAATTACTGCGGATCACTTCCGAGCATGCATTGCCGTTAGTGAGTCTGAAGAAAGCAGATAAGTCATTGGAAGAGATCTTTCAGGGATTGACGAAAGGAGCAGGAGATGTATAGTATTTTTCTCAAAGAGATCAACGAATTTCTGGATAGCCTCATCGCATACATTGTGATCGGGGTATTCCTGTCAGGTATTGGTTTATTGATGTGGATCTTCCCGGAGACCAATGTCCTGGATTACGGTTATGCCAGCATGGAAACCCTGTTCAACCTGGGGCCTTATGTATTGATGTTTTTGATCCCGGCCATCACCATGAAATCCTTTGCTGAGGAAAAAAGAAATGGTACGCTGGAGCTACTTTATACTTTACCTATCCGGAGTACAGACATTATTTTAGGGAAATATTTGGCAGGCTTTTTCCTGGTGTTCTTTTCTATCCTGCCAACACTGATCTATTACTACACCCTGAGTGAGTTAGGCATCCCAAAAGGCAACCTGGATACACCGGGGATCATTGGCTCTTATGTTGGGCTGCTTCTCCTCGGTGGCGTATTCACGGCCATAGGAATTCTTGCTTCAGCCCTGACGGGAAACCAGATCGTATCTTTCATCCTGGCAGCTTTTCTGTGCTTTTTCTTCTACACAGGTTTTGATTCCCTGTCGGCCATAAACTTGTGGACCGGGTGGTCTTATGTATTATCTCAGCTAGGCATCGTGGCACATTACTCGGCCTTGAGCAAGGGTTTGATTGATCTTTCTGATGTGAGCTACTTTATCAGTGTGATAGCTCTGCTACTGTTGATTACATATTTAATTCTTGGGTTGCGAAGATGAGGATGGAGAATTATAAGATTGGAATTTGGTTAAAGCTGCTTTTGGGGGTGATGGTGGTGGTCCTGGTGCTCCAGCTTACTTCCAAATACAGGGTGCGTATCGATATGACGGAGGAGAAACGATACACCATTACCGATGCCACCAAGGAAGTCCTTAGGCAGGTAAAAGACGATCTTTATATTGAAGTGTACCTCGAGGGCGAGTTACCCTCCAATTTCCTGAGGTTTCAAACGGCGATCAGAGAAACGCTGGAAGAATTTGAAGTGTATACCGATGCTTCGCTTGAGTATCGTTTTATTGACCCATCTCAGGCCGAGAGTCAACGAGCACGAAATCAATACTATCAGGGGTTGATGCAGCAAGGACTCCAACCCAGTAACCTGAACCTGAAAAAAGATGGAAAGCAATCCCAGATCATGGTCTTCCCGGGGTTGATTATTTCTGCCGGCGGGCAGGAGCTGGCAGTGAATTTATTGAAAGGGAGCAGAGCTTCGTCGATCGAAGAAGTGCTCAATCAGTCTATCGAAGGACTGGAATATGAGATAGCTAATGGTATTGCACTCGTCACTGGGAACACCAGGAAGCGGGTAGGATTGGTCTACGGCCATGATGAGCCGGACACCACCGAGCTGGCAGGTTTTACCAACCTTGTGCTTTCTAAATATGACCTTTTCAGGATTAACTTACCTACCAGAACAACACCCCTGACCGGTTATGATCTCATTGTGGTAACCAAGCCAGCCAAAGCCTTTACCGAGGTAGAAAAATATCTGCTGGACCAATACCTGATAGGAGGGGGACGGCTGATCTTTTTCCTGGATGCACTCGGTGTGGACATGAACGAAGCGTCGGGGGAAGGTACGGTGGCAATTCCCTATGAAAATAATCTGAATGACCTGTTATTTAAGTACGGGGTAAGGATCAACAACAACTACGTGGCGGACATCAATTGTGGCAATACACCGGTTGTAGCAGGGAATATTGGAGACCAGCCTCAGATCAATATGCTGCCCTGGCCGTATTTTCCTATCATTACCAACTACGGCGATCATCCGGTAGTGAAAAACATGGACGCACTGCAGGTACGGTTTGCTTCAGAGATTGACTCTGTAAAGGCCGACGGAATTAAAAAGACACCACTACTTTTTACCTCAGCCAACTCCAAGGTGATCGGGGCACCAGTGAGGGTAAGCTATAATGACCTGAAGGATGAGTTGTTGCCAGAGAAATTTGTGCATAAACCGGTTCCGATTGCCTATCTGTTGGAAGGGAAGTTTCAGTCGCTCTATAAAAATCGGTTCGTTCCGGGAAATTTTGACCAGTCAGCCTTCCGTCCGGATGGTCTGGAATCCAAAATGGCTGTGATAGCTGATGGCGATTTGATCCGAAATGAATTTGACCTGGAGTCAGGCAATCCACTACCTCTGGGTGTGGATCCTTACTCACGGGAGCACTATGCCAATGAGACCCTGATCATGAATTTGATGGAGTACCTGATGGATGATTCAGGGTTGATCCAGGCCAGGTCGAAAGAAATCAAGATCAGACCCCTGGATAAGGCACGTGTAAAACAGGAGCGGACCAAATGGCAGTTGATCAACATCGCGGCCCCGATATTTTTATTGATCCTCTTCGGTTTGGCTAAAATGTATGTTAGGAAAAGCAGGTACGGAAAATGAGCAAAACCAATAAAATACTCCTTGTGATCATTGCGGCACTGGCTGTCATCAACATTGGCTTGTTCTTTTCAGATAAACTGAGCAGTTCGGGAAATGTAGAACATTCCATTTTCGCAGTTTCAGATACCAGTGCTATCAATGAAATTAGTATCCAAGGCCTTAAATCCTCGGTTTCTATTGTCAGGGAAGGTAATAACTGGAATCTTAATGGAGCGTACAAAGTAGATGCAGGCCTTAAAAGATTATTCTTTTCTATCCTCCAACGTGTAAGGGTAAGAAAGCCGGTAGACCTCATGCCTTCGGACAGTATCTATGTGAACCTGCAGGGGGAAGAAAACATGGCGTTTGTCGTGTTTAGCAATCCCACCAAGACACGAACATACTTTTATGACCCGGAAGAGAATCAAAGCTACGAAGTGGAGATACCCGGGTACAATGAATACCTGGGAGGGATCTTTGAGCTAAGAGAAAACCAATGGCGGGACCGATTGATCATAGATGAAAACTGGAGATCCATCAAGTCTGTTAAGTTGGATTACCATCAAAACGATAAGCCGGACTTATCAATTGAGTTTAATGGGAAGTTTTTTGAAGTGGAAGGAATCAACGGAATTGATAGTTCCATGGTGATCGATTACCTCAATCAATTTCAGATTTTTGAGGTGAATGAAATTATCTCGGGAGAGCGATTTCCTCAATACGATAGTTTAAGTAAAACACCGCCGCTAGCTACGTTGACTATTTCTTCGATAAGAAATGCGGAGCCAAGCCAGTTAAAGCTGTTTCCGGCCATTGATAAGATGGCCTTTCAGTTGGTAACCAATAAAAATGATGATTTGATGATCCTGGATAGCAAACGCGCCCATCAGATTCTGGCCAAACCCACTGATTTTAAAGCCAAAGAGTAAGTCATTTTTATGTTTCATAAGTAGATTTTTTGCTTAAATTTGACGACTCGATTCAACCATCGAAATCCCTGTGCCTGGTGAAATGAGTTCCGAGGATCGGAATGAATTCCATGCCGCGTGCCTAAATGCACTACGGTATGTAGGCATGTGACTATGAAAATGAATTTATATACGCATGAAGTTTATTGTATCCTCTTCCTATTTGCTTAAGCAAGTTTCTGCGATCAACGGTGTGATTACCACAAATCCGGTGGTGCCCATTCTGGAAAATTTCCTGTTTGAAATCAAGTCCGGAACCCTGACAATCACAGCTTCTGACCTGCAGACAAGCATGATCACAGAGATCGAGGTGGAGGCCAAAGAAGATGGTAGTATCGCAATTCCTGCACGAATCCTTATGGAGACACTCAGGAACTTACCTGAGCAGCCGGTAACATTTTCCATTGACTCTGATACCTATAGCATCGAGATCAATTCCGATAATGGTAGGTACAAGCTGTCCGGAGAGAATGCCACAGATTTCCCCAAGATACCTACCGTATCTGATGGGTATTCTGTCAATATCTCATCTGACGTACTGTCACAGGCGATCAACAATACAATATTCGCAACCAGCAATGACGAGCTGCGACCTGCGATGACTGGTGTATATGTCAACCTGAGTGAAACCAATACTACTTTTGTGGCCACGGATAGCCATCGGTTGATCCGTTATCGCAGAGTGGACGTGGCGGCGGATCAGGGGCATACCATGATCATCCCAAGGAAAGCCCTCACCTTACTTAAGACGACATTACCTTCTGAGAATACGAATGTAAACATGGAGTTTAATGCATCCAATGCATTTTTCAACTTCAACAACATCAAGATGATCTGCAGGCTGATCGATGAGCGATTCCCTGACTATGAAAACGTAATTCCTGTTGATAACAACAACACTATCGGTATCAACAAAGAGGAGCTGCTGAGCTCATTGAGAAGGATTGCTATCTATGCCAACAAGACCACACACCAGGTGAGACTAAAGGTGACGGGTAGTGAGCTGATGATCTCTGCAGAAGACCTTGATTTCTCCAACGAAGCCAACGAAAGACTTTCGTGTGAGCACGATGGGGAAGACATCGAAATTGGATTCAACGCCAAGTTCCTGATTGAAATGCTCAATAACCTGGACACTGACGAGCTATCACTGAAACTGAGTGCACCCAACAGAGCAGGCATCATCCTCCCCAAGGAAAAAGATGACAACGAAGACATCCTCATGCTGGTAATGCCAGTCATGCTGAATAACTACGTGTAAGTCGAACTGGGAGATTGATTTAGAAAGCGACACCATTATCAAAGTTTTCCATAAGACTACCAGAAATGGTTAAGTAGTGTATAGAAGGAATAATAATCGTGAGCAAATCTTGAACAATACACAGCCTGCAGGCAGGAAATCAACCCTGCGAAAATCTCCTGATTTCTGATTTCTGACTTCTGACTTCTGACTCTGTATTCTAAGAAATAAGTGGATTTATTGAAGGAACGCCATGATTAGCAATGCTTTCCCTCGTGTGCATCTAAGGAATGAATGTTTAAGAACCAGACAGAAGGAATATCT
>MDTD01070881.1_pt1 | contig 125829 bp, 112 predicted proteins | sample 811221 | NCBI WGS metagenome assembly MDTD01 (sample SAMN05326646, study PRJNA326480) | marine metagenome | isolation source: seawater | place: Pacific Ocean: South West | collected 2011 | reverse complement strand
TCCAGGTCGAGCGCCGCCGCGTCGGTGAACGGGTCGCGCACCAGCCGCGCCAGGTTGATCGAGCCCAGCAGGCAGGCGCCGTAGGGCGGCAGCGGCTGCTCGCCGCAGGGATTGGTGGCGGCGATGGTCTCGCAGTAGTGCAGGTTGTTCAGCCGGTTGATGCGGTCGATGAAGATCACGCCGGGTTCGGCATAGGCATAGGTCGCCCGCATGATCCGGTCCCAGAGGTCGCGCGCCTGCACGGTCCGGAACACGGTGCCGTCGAACATCAGGTCCCAGCCGGCATCCGCCTTCACCGCTTCCATGAAGGCGTCGGTGACCAGCACCGACAGGTTGAACATGCGCAGCCGGCCGGCATCCTCCTTCGCGGCGATGAAGGCCTCGATGTCGGGATGGTCGCAGCGCATCACCGCCATCATGGCGCCGCGGCGATGGCCGGCCGACATGATGGTCCGGCACATCGCGTCCCAGACGTCCATGAAGGTCAGCGGCCCGGAGGCATCGGCGCCGACGCCGCGGACCGGTGCGCCGCGCGGCCGCAGGGTGGAGAAGTCGTAGCCGATGCCGCCGCCCTGCTGCATCGTCAGGGCGGCTTCCTTCAGGTTGTCGAAGATCCCTGCCATGTCGTCGGGGATCGTCCCCATGACGAAGCAGTTGAACAGGGTTACCCGCCGGTCGGTGCCGGCGCCGGCGACGATCCGGCCGGCCGGCAGGAAGCGGAAATCCTCCAGCGCCGCGCGAAAGCGCGGAACCCAGGCATCGGGGTCGGCTTCCGGCGCGGCCAGGGCGCGGGCGATGCGGTCCCAGCTGTCGTCCAGGGTGCGGTCGACCGGTGTGCCGTCGGCATCCTTCAGGCGGTACTTCATGTCCCAGATCTGACGGGAGATCGGGGCGATCTGCTGCTCGGGCATGGCCGGTCGCTCGTCCTGGACGGGTTGTCTGCATGGCGTCGGGAGGGCCGGTGCGGACGCGACGTCGACCCTGCGACCGGCAATCCCCACCGACCACCGAGTTTATCGGCTGCGGTCCCGCCCCGTCAACGGATGTTCCCGTTATGTGCGCAACCCATTTCGCCGCAGCATCCCATCGGAGAGCAATCAAGTATCTGTTTTAACTGAGGTTCCGGGCGCAATTCCGGCCCGGGCCTCCATCGCCAGGCGGTCGCTGCCGTCCTGGATCGCCGCCTCCAGCAGGGTGATGAATTCCGGCCGCTTCAGCCCGGCCGGGATCGGCGGCAGGAACTCCATCAGGATCGTCCCGGAACGTTTCATGAAGGCCTTGCGACCCCAGAACAGGCCGGAGTTCAGGGCCACCGGCACCACCGGCAGGTCGAGCCGGTCGTAAAGGGCGGCGATCCCCGCCTGCAGCCGCCGCCGCTCCCCCGGCGCGACCCGGGTCCCCTCCGGAAAGATCACGATCGGCCGCCCCGCATCGGCGCAGGCGCGTGCGACCCGCAGCATCTCGCGCAGCGCGGTGGCGCCGGCGCTGCGGTCGACGGGAATCATGCCGACCCGGCGCGCATAGGTGCCGTAGAGCGGGATCCGCAGCAGTTCCTTTTTCATCACCAGCGCGGGATCGTCCAGCAGGCTGTGGAACATCATCGTGTCCCAGGCCGACTGGTGCTTCGCCGCCACGATGCAGGGGCCGTCCGGCAGGTGCTCCAGGCCGCGCACCTCGTGGCGCAGGCCGACGATGTGGCGCAGCAGCCAGTTCACCAGCCGGTTCCAGCGGTCCATGCCGCGCACCAGGATGCGGCGGTCGGCCCACAGCAGCGGCAGGTAGGCGATGCAGAAGCCCGCCGTGGACAGGTAGAAGCAGAGGTTGAAGAGCAGGGCACGCAGCCAGGTCATGTCGGCCTCCGCTCGCTACGTATCGCTGCCGGTGCGGCCGGCGGCGCTTCCGGACCGCTCGACGGACATCGGCGAGCCGCCGGTGGACATTCTCGGTGCCGGCGCGGCGCCCCCGGCCGGCGCCGGCGCGCCGGCGGCGGATGGCGCCCTGCCGGTCAGCGCCCGTTCCGCGCGGGCCCGCAGCAGGGCGGCGAAATACTTGTGGAACTCGCCCACCAGAAGCTCTGCGGTGCCGCGCCAGCGCCACCAGTCGCGCAGGCGGATCTGCTCCGGGAAGACCGGATGGGCGATATAGTCGATCTCCGGGTCCGCCCGCCGCAGTTCCAGCAGGCTGCGGGGCATGTGATAGGCCGCGGTCACCACCCGCAGGCTGTCATAGCCGCGACTGCGCGCCCATTCGGCCACCTCCAGGGCATTCTCTTCCGTGTTGCGGGCGGCAAAGCCCAGGTCGACGCAGCAGTCCAGCAGGTCCGCCCGGCCGGCCACCTCGCCCAGCGCGGCCTTGTCGACGGTCGGGTTGACGCCGGAGACCAGCATATGCCCGGCCAGGCCCTGCTGCAGCAGGTTCAGTCCCTCGGCCAGCCGGACCGGCCCGCCGGTCAGCACGACCACGGCATCGGTCTTCCGCCGGTCGATGCTCTCCCCCGACGGCAGGCCGGACAGGAACTGCAGGAAGGCACCGGCCCAGAGCGCGGCCACCACCAGCACGACGATCACCGGCAGCAGCCAGAGGCGTCCGCCCGGCCCGGTGGGGCGCCGGAACACCGGGCGGCGGGTCAAGCCGGCGGCTCCGCCAGCAACCGCTCCACCGCATCGGCGAGGTCCTCGAACACCCGCACGGGCAGGAGCCCGGGCGGAATGCCACGGCCCTGTACCGTCGCGCCGTGGCCGGTGCGGACCAGCACCCGGGCGCAGCCGGCGGCATGCGCGGCCTGCAGGTCGGACAGCGAATCGCCGATGAACAGGACCGGCTCCGCCCCCCTGCGCAGCCGCGCCATCGCCTCCCGCAGCATGCCGGGTCCGGGCTTGCGCCGGTCGCTGGCCGCCCAGGGCGGGTCGGGGGCATGGAACAGGGCGTCCAGCCGGCCGCCCGCGCGGGCCAGCTCCTGGTGCAGCCGGCCATGGATCTCCGCCAGACGTTCCTCGCCGATGATGCCGCGGCCGACGGCACTCTGGTTGGTACAGACCGCGACCCGGTGTCCGGCAGCGTTCAGCCGCGCCACGGCGGCGGCACTGCCCGGCAGCATCGCCAGCTCCGCGGGCGCCTTCACATAATCGTCGCGATTGACGTTCAGGACGCCGTCGCGGTCCAGCAGCACCAGCACCTCAGACCTCGCGGCGCAGCGCCCGCAGCACCGTGAACCTGGCGGTCACGGCCGCCAGGACGACGGAGCAGACGGGGATCGCGATGATGCCGGCCCAGTCGACGGGCGACAGGCGCATCGGCGGCAGCAGCGCCGCCTGCAGGTCGGCGGCGGTCTCCGCCACCGCGAAGGCGACCAGGGCGGCCAGGGCCAGGCCGATCACGGCGCCGCGCAGGGCCAGGCCCAGCACATGCCACTGGAACTGTGCCGCGATGTACTGGTCGCGGGCGCCGATGGTGTGCAGGACGGCGATCGTCTCCTGGTGGTTGCCCAGGCCGGCATTGGTGGCGAAGACGATCATCGCCACGGTGGCCAGCGCGATCGCCGCGACCACGCCGAAGCCGAGCGCCCGCAGCGATTCGGAAACCGCGGAGAGCTGGGTGAGCCAGGCGCGCGGATCGTCAACCCGCACCCCGGCATTGGCCTCCTGCAGGCCGACCGCCAGGGCCCGCCGGTCCACGGCGGCATTGCCGTCCAGGCGGACTTCGATCACGCCGGGCAAAGGCAGGTCCTGAAGCAGGGCGGCATCGCCCAGCCAGGGGCGCAGCAGGGCGGCGATCTCGGTCGGCTGCAGCGCCGTCGCCGCCGCGACCCCCGGGGTCCGGCGCAGCTGTGCCAGCGCCGCCTCGACCCGCGGCGCCGTCGGCTCGCCCGGCAGGGCGTCGACCTGGACCAGCAGCCGGTCCGCGCCGATCGCGTCCCAGCTGCCGCCGGCGGAATCGAGCAGCAGGGCGCCCGCCATGGCCAGCACCGCCAGGGCCACCATGACCGCCACAACGCCGGGCAGGGAGCGGCCCGAACTGTCCCGGTCCAGCTCCAGCAGCGGCGCCTGGCGTCGGCGGCGGCGGATCATGGCAGGCCGTCCCGGTGCATCACCAGGGTGCCGTCCTTCAGCTCCATGCAGGGCTGGTCGAACTGGCGGATCAGGCTGGTGTCGTGGCTGGCGATCAGCAGGGTGGTGCCGATCTTGTTCAGTTCCACGAACAGGTACATCAGCCGGCGCGCCATCACCGGGTCGACATTGCCCGTCGGCTCGTCGGCGAGCAGCAGGTCCGGCTTGCCGATCACCGCGCGGGCGATCGCCACCCGCTGCTTCTCGCCGCCGGACAGCACCGAGGGGCGGGCATGCAGCCGCTCCCCCAGGCCGACCCAGGTCAGCAGCTCCTCGACATGGGAGCGGACCTGCCGTTCCGGCACGCCGGCGATGCGCAGCGGCAGGGCGACGTTCTCGATCGCGGTCAGGTGGTTGATCAGCCGGAACTCCTGGAACACCACCCCGATTCGCCGCCGCAGCGCCGGCAGGTCGTCCCGCGCCAGCCCGGCAATGTCGTTGCCGAACATGGTGATGATCCCGCGCGACGGCCGGTGCGCCAGGAACAGCAGCTTCAGCAGCGACGACTTGCCGGCGCCGCTGGGCCCGGTCAGGAAGTGGAAGGAGCCCGGCTTCAGGGTGAAGGACAGGTCGTGCAGCACTTCCGGCCCGGGGCCGTAGCGCATGCCGACATTCTCGAACCGAATCACCTGTGCTTTTCCGGCCACTACCTGCTCAGGGTCCTGTTGATGGAGGATGCATGCCGCATGAATCCCGTCGGTCGGTTGCGGACGGGGCAGGGCCCGGCCCCGGCAGGCGGGACTCCAGGCATCGAGGGAAAATCCGTTACCACTGACACATATGCCTCCGGCCCGGCGCGGTCCATCCCTGCCCGATTTGTCCCGGCCCGATTTCTCCCGGCCCGATTCATCCCTGCCACGATTCGCGGGTCCGTGCCGCTGCGGACCGCGCGATGCCGGCCGGCACGATTTTACCAGAAGCGCAGCGCGCCCGAATGACGCATAATCAAGCGCTTGGGTGCCGCAGGAAGTGAATCACCCCGTCTTTCAGAGTATAAGCCTTTTCCTAGGTCATGATCGTCGCCTGCCCAAACTGCCAGACGCATTTCAGCGTCCCTGCCACGGCCCTCCGGCCGGACGGGCGCCAGGTACGCTGTTCCCGCTGCCACTACTCGTGGTTCCAGGACCCGCAGGCGGCGCAGCCGTCGCCGGCGCGCGCCCCTGCTGCGGCCGCGCCTGCCGCAGCGCCCAGGGCGGCTGCGCCCCGCGCCGCCCCACCGCGCGAGGCACCTGCCGCAGCGCCTGCGGCCGCGGCCCGGCCCGCGGCCAGGCGGCAGGCCGCCCCCCCCGTTGCCGAGATGCCGCTCGAGGACGAGGCGTTCGAGGAATTGGACGGCCCGGATCCGGACGCAGAGGCGGCGGACTGGGACGAGCCGGAGCCGGGCAGCTATGACCTTACCGAGCTCGATGGCGAGCCGATCCCCCAGCTGCCGATCCAGACCCGCGCAAGGGTGCAGCGCAAGAAGGCGCAGAAGCGCTCCGGCCGGTCGATCGGCTGGTACGCGCTGCTGGCGGCCATCGTCGCCGTCGTGGCGGTGCTCTATTTCGCCCGCGGCACCCTGGTCGAGCTCTGGCCGCCGATCGAGCGGCTCTATGTCACGGCCGGCATCGATCTGCCCGCGCCGCCCATCACCCTCGACTTCCGCGACACCGCCACCAGCTTCGAGGACCAGGACACCACCCTCGTGGTCTCCGGAACCGTTATCAACAGCGGTGAGGCGGAGCAGGCGGTGCCCGCGGTGGAAGTCGTGCTGCTGGACAGCACCGGGGCGGCGCTGGTCACCCGCGCGGTGAAGGCCGATGCCGCCATGCTGCCGCCAGGCGGGACGGCCGCCTTCGCGGCCCGCTTCGAGAACTATCCGCAGACGGTTGCCGATCTCCGCCTGTCCTTCGCGCTGCCTGCCCGGTAGCGCCGCCGCACCTGCCGGACGCCCGGCGCCCGGCAGCGGCCCGGAGGTCAGAAGCGGCGCAGCAGCCGGTCGATATAGTCGAGTTCCAGCGACGGCCGGTAGCGTTCGCCGGAGCGGCGGTAGAGCTCCTCCAGGATCTCCCGCGCCCGCTGCAGGTCGGCCTCCTCCGGTACCTTGGTGGAACTGCCATCCTCCCACTCGCCCGGCATCGGCCGGCCCAGCGGGTCATGGTTGTCCGCGCCGCTCGGCCCCATCGCCTCCGTATCGCCTTCCCCGCCGGCATTCATCTGGTCGGCAAGCTGGTCCATCAGGCCGCGCATGCCCTGCCGCAACTGGTCCAGCGCATTGCTCTGCTCTTCCGCCGCCATGCCGGACGCGCCGCCCTCCAGCGCGTCCCGTGCCGCGCCCATCGACTGGTCCGCGCGGCCGAAGGCATCCGGCACCGGCGTGCCGCCCTCGCCGAGCCGGTCGAGCAGCTGCTGCAGCCGCCGGCGCAGATCCTCCTGCGCCTGTGCATCGCCGCCCAGGCCCTGACCGGAGCCCGGGCCCTGCCCGGGCTGTTGGCCCGGCTGCCGGCCGCGCTGGCCCTGCTGACCCATCTGGCCCTGTTCGCCCTGCTGCCCCTGCTGCCCCTGCTGTCCGGGGCGCTGCTGACCCCGCTGGTTCTGGCGGAACGAACGGTCGAGGAGCTGCTGCTGGTCGCGCAGGATTTCCGACAGCTCCTCCAGGGTGCGCTGGCCCTGCATGGCGCCGCGCGGATCGGCCATCACCCGGCCCTGCTTCAGGCTCTCCAGCATCCGGTTGAGCTCCGACAGCATGTCGCGGGCGGCATCGCGCGCGCCGCCTTTCGCCAGGTCCTCGGCGCGCTCCAGCATGCGACGGAGCTGTTCGGAGCCCAGCATGCGGCTCTGCAGGTCCTCGCTCGGGATCTCTGACAGCTCGTCCATGTTGCGCAGGGCCTGCTCGGTCATCGCCTGCAGGAACTTGTCCATCGCCTCGCGCAGCTCGCGCATCAGCTTCTCGATCTCGGCATCCGTGGCGTTGCGCGCCAGCGCCTCCATCAGCCGCCGCTGGGCGGAGCGCAGGGCACGTTCCGCCAGGGAGAGATCGCCATCCTCCAGCCGCAGCGCGGTATCCCAGAGCAGGTCCTGGATGCCGGCCAGGCTTTCCAGGTCGCCGGACCCGTGGCGCAGCCGCGCGGTGGACACGCCCAGCGCCAGCGACACAACGGGATCGTGGTCGAAGCTCTCGGGAATCGACGAGATGCTGTCCAGCGCCAGTTCCACCCGGTCGATCGGCGGCTCGCCATGCGCCAGTTCGCGCCGCTGCTCGACCAGCGCCTGCGCAACCGGATGGACGAAGATCCGCTGCGGCAGCACCATCGTCACCGTCTCGCTGCGGCCGACCTGGTCGGCCTCGTCGCGCGCCGTCAGGGTGATGCCGACCTCGCGGCCGGCCCAGGGATGCGCCGTCAGGTCATGGAAGGACAGGTCCTTCGCCTTGACCGGGCGCAGGCCCGGCAGCGGCAGCTCCAGCGCCATCTTCTGGCCCGGCTCGTCCGTCGGCACGATCTCCGCGGTGACCTCCGACAGTCCGTAATCGTCGCGGGCGGCATAGTGCAGCTGCAGGGCGTCACGGGCGGTTCCCACCGGCTGGTCCGCGAACGCGATCTCCGGCACCTGGTCCTGACGCACCGCGATCCGCCAGCGGGCCAGCAGGTCCTCGCCGGCCCGGACAGCCAGGCTGCGGCCGCTCTCGATCGACAGTTCGACCTGCTGGTTGGCGGGGTCGATCCGCTCGAAAGGCTGCCGCGCGCCGTCGAGCTCCAGGTCCAGAGCCTGCGGCGCGTTCGCCACCCGCAGGGTCAGGGTGCTGCCCTGTGGCACGGCAATCGCCGTGCGGCCGGTCATGTCGCGCGGCTCGACAGGTTCGCCCTGCGTGGTTGCAGCATCCGTCGCGTCACCGTTCTCCGCCGGGTTCTCTGCCGGCGCCGCCATGCGCCATGCGGCGGGGCGGCTGGTGGCCAGCCGGCCATCCGCGCCCAGCACCGGGACGCCGTCCTTGGTCAGGAAGATGGGTGCCGCCTGGGTATAGGCCGGCGGGGTGATCCAGCCCTCGACGGAGGGCAGCGCCGTTTCCGCCACGGCGAAGGTCGGGCGGAAGGCGTCGCTCATCAGATGCGGGATCCGCCAGCCGGCGAAACCCAGGGCCACCACCAGCACCAGGCCGAACGCCGCCCGCAGGCCCCAGGGGTCGATCCGCCCCCAGCCCGCCTGCGGCAGCGGCGGCCGTACCCGGCGCAGCCGCTCGGCCACCCGCCGCTGGTGCTCGGCCCAGAGGGCGCGGGCCTCGCTGCCCTCCGGTTCCGCCGGATCCAGCCCGTCCTGCAGGGTGGCCAGCGGCCGGTGATCCAGCCCGTTGGTCTGCTCCAGCCGGCGCCGCGCCTCGACACGGGTGGGCCAGCGCACGGTGACGATCGCCCAGACCAGGGCCGCGGCCAGGGCCAGGGCGAACAGGGCCAGTGCCAGGGCATGGCCATAGCCGCCCAGCAGCCGCCAGAGGTTGAAGAGGGAGAGGATGGCGAACAGCGCGGCGACGCCGAAGGCCGGCGCCAGCCGCGGCCAGACCCGTTCCCAGATCAGGCTGAGCCGGGTCCAGGCGACCCGCCGCTCCAGGATCGCCTGCTGCGCGGTGCGCGGCCCCGGCCACCGGGCGGCGCCGGATGCGGGCCGCCGGCCCGGATCGCTGTCGCTGTCGCTGCTCATCGGGGGGAGATCCTCGCGTTCCTTCCTCGACCCGGCGGGACGGCCCGCGGGGCGCAATCCGTATCGCCGGCCAGCCGGCGGCCTTGTTCAAGTCCCGCCGGCGCCGCTCCCCCCGTCGCAGCCCCGGCCCTGCTGTTCCCCCGCGCGGTCATCCTCCGCGCGCGGCTATTCCCCGCGCGGCTGTTCCCCGCGCGGCTATTCCTCGGCCTGCGGCGCCCCCGGCGCCAGCCAGTCGGGCACCACCTCCAGAGCGGTCATCTCCTCCATGGTCGGCCGCCGCCGCACCACGGCATGGCGCCCCCCGTCGACCAGCACTTCAGGCGCCAGCGGGCGCGCATTGTAGGACGAGGCCATCACCGAAGCATAGGCACCGGCGGACATGACGGCGAGTAAAGACCCCGCGACCGGTTCCGGCATTTCCCGGTTGCGTGCCAGATAGTCGCCCGTCTCGCAGACCGGGCCGACCACGTCCACCGGCACGACCGGCGCGCCGGGTGCCGGATGCACCGGCACGATCTCGTGCCAGGCGTCGTACAGGGTCGGCCGGATCAGGTCGTTCATCGCCGCGTCGACCACGACGAAGGTCTTGCCGCCGCTCTTCTTCACATAGACCACGCGGGTCAGAAGGACACCCGCATTGCCGACCAGGGAGCGGCCGGGCTCGATCAGGATCTCCACGTCGCGGTGGCCGAAGATCTCGCGCACGATGGCGCCATAGGCGGCCAGGTCCGGCAGGGGCTCGTCGCGGTAGCGGATGCCGATGCCGCCGCCCAGATCGACCTGGCGCACCGTCAGGCCCTGGCCACGCAGGGAATCGACCAGCTCCGCCATCCGGCCGAAGGCGGCGCGGTAGGGGCTCATGTCGATGATCTGGCTGCCGATATGGGCGGCGATGCCGATCGGCTCCAGCCAGGGATCGGCGGCCGCGCGGGCATAGAGCGCCGGCGCATGCTCCATCGCGATGCCGAACTTGGTGGCCTTGTGGCCGGTGGCGATCTTTTCGTGCGTGGCGGCGGCCACGTCGGGATTCACCCGCAGCAGGATGTGCGCGACCGTGGCCCGCTGGGCCGCGACCTGCGCCACGGCCGCAAGCTCCGCCTCGGATTCCACGTTCAGGTGGGCGATCCCGGCATCCAGCGCCTCGCCGATCTCCGCCGCGGTCTTGCCGACCCCGGAAAAGACGATGCGCGACGCGGCGAAGCCGGCTCGCAGTGCCAGTTTCATCTCGCCCGCGGAGACAACGTCCACCCCCAGCCCCGCCATCGCCAGGCTGCGCAGCAGGGCACCGTTGGCGTTGGCCTTCATGGCGTAGCAGATCGTCGCCGGCAGTCCGGCCAGCGCCGTGCGATAGGCCGCTGCCGCGTCGAGGGCCGCCTGCCGGGAATAGACGAACACCGGGGTGCCGGCGGCCTCAGCAACGGCCTCCAGCGGCACCTCTTCGGCCATCAGTCGGCCGTCGCGATAGGCGAAATGGGGGGCACCCGGCAGGTCGGGCATGGCGTCCGCGTGCAGCGGCGCGGCGGCATCGGCGGTGCGCAGGGCGGCGTTGGGGGTGGACATGGCAGCCATCATCTCCCGCTCAGTCCGGATAGACCTTGGAATTGTCGCGTCGCGCCCGTGGTGCGCCGGGGATCGTGTCCGGCGGATAGGACGGGTCGCCCTTCTTGCCGCAGGCGGCGAGGGCGAGGGCGGCCAGGCCGGCGGCGGCGAGGCCGAAGAGGCGGCGCCGGCCCGGCCGATCCGCGGTCGCGGCGCGGTTGGCTTCGTCGCCCATTACTGTGCCTCCCCGTTCAGTTCCAGCCGGCTGCGCCATTGCGCCGCCTGCCGTCGGACCTGGTCCGGCGCCGTGCCGCCGAGGCTGGTCCGGCTGCGCACCGAATTGTCGACACCAAGCACCTGGTAGACACCGTCGTGGATCCGCGCATCGGTGGCGGTGAAGACCTCCAGCGGCAGATCCTCAAGCCCGCAGCCGCGATCCTCCGCGGCACGCACCAGGCTGCCGGTGACATGATGCGCCTCCCGGAACGGCAGGCCCAATTCCCGCACCAGCCAGTCGGCCAGGTCGGTGGCGGTGGCAAAGCCGGAACCCGCGGCCTCGCGCAGGCGGTCCGCATTCGGCATCAGGTCGCCGACGATGCCGGCGGCCACCGCGATGCAGGTCTCCAGGGTATCGGCGGCGTCGAACAGCGGTTCCTTGTCCTCCTGCATGTCCTTGCCATAGGCCAGCGGCAGGCCCTTCATCACCACCAGCAGCGCGTTCAGCGCGCCGATCACCCGGCCCGCCTTGGCGCGCAGCAGCTCCGCGGCATCCGGGTTGCGCTTCTGCGGCATGATCGACGACCCGGTGGTGAAGGCGTCGCCGGGGTTCAGGAAGCGGAACTGCGCCGAAGACCAGATCACCACCTCCTCCGCCAGCCGCGACAGGTGCATTGCCAGGATCGCGCCGGCGGCCAGGTATTCCAGAACGAAGTCGCGGTCCGAGACGGCATCCAGGGAATTCGCCATCGGCCGGGCGAAGCCCAGCTCGCTGGCGGTCATCTCCCGGTCGATCGGGAAGGAGGTGCCGGCCAGAGCGGCGGCGCCCAGCGGGCATTCGTTCAGCCGGCGGCGGGCATCGGCGAAGCGGCCCCGGTCGCGGCCGATCATCTCCGCATAGGCCAGCATGTGATGCCCGAAGGTGACCGGCTGCGCGCTCTGCAGGTGGGTGAAGCCCGGCATCACCGTCTCGGCATGGCGCTCCGCCTGGTCGACCAGCGCCGCCTGCAGCGCGGCCAGGCCCTCGTCCTGCCGGTCGATGGCGGCGCGCAGCCACAGCCGCAGGTCGGTGGCGACCTGGTCGTTGCGCGACCGCGCGGTGTGCAGCCGGCCGGCCGGTGCGCCGATCAGCTCGCGAAGGCGGGCCTCCACATGCATGTGGATGTCTTCCTTGGCGGGGTCGATCTCCAGCCGGCCGTCCTCGATCTCACGGAGAATTTTATCGAGGCCGTTCAGAATCGCCTTACCATCCGCCTCCGACAGGATGCGCTGCGCGACCAGCATCCGGCAGTGGGCGACCGAGCCGGCGATATCCTCCCGGAACAGCCGGCGGTCGAAGTCGATCGAGGCGTTGATGCGCAGCATCAGCGCATCCGGCCCGCCGGCGAAGCGCCCGCCCCAGGCCGAATTCCGGCCGCCGCCGGCGTTGCTGCCGACGGTGTCGCTGTTCTCCGGGGACGTGCCGGGGCCGGTCTCGGTGCTTGGCGTCTCACGCATCATGGTCAATCACATCGCATCGTTCATCGGTCGAGAGTAACGGATATGCCCAGCCCCAAGGAACAGCGCGCGACGCGACCCGGCACCGGCGGGGAACCCGGCGGTCGGCATGTCCTGCCGCGCCGGCGCCGGCTGTCGCAGGCCGCCGTCGCGACCCGCCTGGCGCTGCTGGCGCTGGCCCTGGCCCTGTCCGCCGGACCGGCGGCGGCAGGCCTGGAGGGGCTGGCCACCGGGGAGGTGAAGGACTTTAGCGTCGCCCTGCTGCCGGAACCAGCGCCGGACGTATCCTTCATTGCTGCGGACGGCAGCGAAATGCGGCTGGCAGACCTGCAGGGCAAGGTGGTCCTGCTGAACTTCTGGGCCACCTGGTGCGCACCCTGCGTGCGCGAGATGCCCTCCCTGGACCGGCTGCAGACCGATCTGGGAGGTGAGGATTTCGAGGTGCTGGCGGTGTCGGTCGACCGCGGCGGGTTGAAGACCGCCGGCGACTTCCTGAAGAAGCATGAGATCGCCAGCCTGCAGACAGCCAGCGACCCGCGCATGGCGATGTTCCGCGCCCTGGGCGGCAAGGTCATGCCGACCACCCTGCTGATCGGTGCGAAGGGGGAGATCCTCGGCCGGCTGGAAGGCCCGGCGGAGTGGGACTCGCCGGAAGCGAAGGCCCTCGTCCGCGCCGCCATCGCCGCGGACTAGCCCGGCATCCGTCCCGGCACGGCCGCCCGGATCAGCGGGTCGGAACCGGGACGTCGCCCGAATAGTCGTAGAAGCCGCGGCCGGCCTTCTGGCCGATCCAGCCCGCCTCCACATACTTCGTCAGCAGCGGGCAGGGGCGGTACTTGCTGTCGGCCAAGCCTTCGTAGAGCACGTGCATGATCGACAGGCAGGTGTCCAGGCCGATGAAGTCGGCGAGCTGCAGCGGGCCCATCGGATGGTTGGCGCCCAGCCGCATCGAGGTGTCGATGCTCTCCACCGTGCCGACCCCTTCGTACAGGGTATAGACCGCCTCGTTGATCATCGGCAGCAGGATGCGGTTGACGATGAAGGCCGGGAAATCTTCCGCCGTCGCCGGCGTCTTGCCCAGGCGCACCACCAGGTCGCGCACGCGGGAGAAGGTTTCCTCATCCGTCGCGATGCCGCGGATCAGCTCCACCAGCTGCATCACCGGCACCGGGTTCATGAAGTGCATGCCCATGAACCGGCCCGGCCGGTCGGTGGCTGCCGCCAGGCGGGTCACCGAGATCGACGAGGTGTTGGTGGCGATCAGGCTCTTGTCGCTGAGCCCCTCGCACAACGCGCGGAAGATCTTCAGCTTGACCTGCTCGTTCTCGGTCGCGGCCTCGATGATCAAGTCGCAGTCCTGCACCCTGGCGAACTCGGTGGTCGCCAGGATCCGCCCCATCGTGGCCTTCACCTCCTCGTCGGAGATCTTGCCGCGGGCGGCCTGCCGGTTCAGGTTCCGGTCGATCTTGGAGATGGCCTTGTCGAGCTGCTCCTGACCCAGGTCGTTCAGCACCACGTCCAGGCCGGCCAGGGCGCAGACATGAGCAATGCCGTTGCCCATCTGGCCTGCGCCGATCACGCCGACCCGCTGGATCTCCGGATAGTTCCGGCCTTCGCCCGACGATTGCGGACGACCGCGCTGGTTGTTCAACCTTACATCCATTCCTGCTCTGTTGCTCCGATCCGCAGCACCCTTGCCGTGCCACGGTCCTGTGCGCGCCCGGCCCCGTTCCCCGTCGCCGGCCGGGCAGACCCGGCCGGCGACAGAGAGAACCGGATCGACCCGCGGGTCAGAGCGCCTCTTCCAGCTCCGGCACCGCCTTGAACAGGTCCGCCACCAGGCCATAGTCGGCGACCTGGAAGATCGGCGCCTCCTCGTCCTTGTTGATGGCGACGATCACCTTGCTGTCCTTCATGCCGGCCAGATGCTGGATCGCGCCGGAAATGCCGACGGCGATGTACAGGTCCGGCGCGACGATCTTGCCGGTCTGGCCGACCTGATAGTCGTTCGGCACGAAGCCGGCGTCCACCGCGGCACGGCTGGCGCCGACCGCGGCGCCCAGCTTGTCGGCCAGCTTCTCCAGCATCGGGAAATTGTCGCCGGACTGCATGCCGCGGCCGCCCGACACGATCACCTTCGCCGAGGTCAGCTCCGGCCGGTCGGACTTCTGCAGGTTCTCCGACACGAATTTCGAGCTGCCGGGATCGTCGGCGGCGTCGATCTTCTCGACCGCGGCGCTGCCGCCTTCCGCCGCGGCGCCGTCGAAGCCGGTGGCGCGGACGGTGATCACCTTGACCTTGTCCTCGGACTGCACGGTGGCCATCGCATTGCCGGCATAGATCGGCCGCACGAAGGTGTCGGCGGACTTCACCTCGATGATGCCGGAGATCTGCGCCACGTCCAGCAGGGCGGCGGCGCGCGGCATGTAGTTCTTGCCGGTGGTGGTCTCCGGCGCCAGCACGGCGGCATAGTCGCCGGCGATCTTCGCCAGCAGCGCGCCCATCGGCTCCGCCAGCATGTGGTCGTAGCGCGGATCGTCGGCGACGATCACCTTCGACACGCCGGCGATCTTGGACGCCTGCTCCGCGGCGGCGTCGCAGCCGCTGCCGGCGACCAGCACATGCACGTCGGAATCGATGGCCGCGGCGGCGGTCACCGTGTTGAAGGTCGGCGGCTTCAGATTGCTGTTGTCATGTTCCGCAACGACGAGCGCTGCCATGGTCTGACCCTCCCGGGAATTGGATGTGACGACGGACGGCGCGTCAGATGACGCCGGCCTCGTTCTTCAGCTTGTCGACCAGCTCGGCCACGTCGGCGACCTTCACACCGGCCTTGCGGCCCGGCGGGTCGTTGACCTCGAGGGTCTTCAGGCGCGGTGCCGTGTCGACACCCAGATCCGCCGGCGCCTTCACATCGATCGGCTTCTTCTTCGCCTTCATGATGTTCGGCAGGCTGGCATAGCGGGGCTCGTTCAGCCGCAGGTCGGTGGTGATGATGGCGGGCAGCTTCAGTTCCACCGTCTGCAGGCCGCCGTCGATCTCTCGCGTCACGTTGGCGCTGCCGTCGCCGAGCTCCAGCTTGTAGGCGAAGGTGCCCTGGGGCCAGCCCATCAGGGCTGCCAGCATCTGGCCGGTCTGGTTGCTGTCGTCGTCGATCGCCTGCTTGCCCAGAATCACCAGGCCCGGCTCCTCCGCCTCGCAGATCGCCTTCAACACCTTGGCGACGGCCAGCGGCTGCACCTCGTCGTCGGTCTGCACCAGGATGCCGCGATCGGCCCCCATCGCCAGCGCGGTGCGGATCGTCTCCTGCGCCTGGCTCGGCCCGATCGAGACGGCGATCACCTCTTCCGCCGTGCCGGCCTCCTTCAGGCGCACGGCCTCTTCGACGGCGATCTCGTCGAAGGGGTTCATGGACATCTTGACGTTCGCCAGCTCAACGCCGGACTTGTCGGATTTCACGCGGATCTTGACGTTGTAGTCGACCACCCGCTTGACGGCGACGAGAACCTTCATCGACAGCGCCTCTCCCGTAACCTCATGTTTCCTCAATCTCCTTCAGCGGTCTGCCGGACATGCAGGCCAGTCACCGGCTGCAGGCCCGCCCGAGCCGGCGGACCACCGGCCGGCCGGACGGGCAAGGCAGAAGCGATGTGACGGTGCCACCCTGTCGGCAGGCCGGCCTGTCCGTCGGCGGCCGAGACCCTTCCGGCGAACCGCGCGACCTTCGCAGCCGGCCATCCCAGGCCCATCGGCCAGCCTCATCGGCCAGCCCCATCGGACAGCATCGCCGGCCAGCCCTGCCGGCACGGGTCCGCAACGTTTCGGGCCCAGCGGCGCGAGCGCCTGAGTTGTCCGGAAGAGCCGTACCACCACATCGCGGCGGGCCGTGCAAGAGCAGGCCGACCGCGCTGCCAAAGCGAAGCCCGGCCAGCGGCCGCACGGATCCGGCCGGCACATGGTCAGGCTGCGCTTATTGCGCTGCACACTATGGGTGGTCCGCGGCACTGTCAACGCGGGCGCCGGGCCCCCTGGCGGGGTGTCCGGGGCGGGCGCAATGCGGCCATCAGGACGATCGCCAGGGCGAAGCAGAGCAGCAGCGGGCTCAGGCTTTCCTCGAATACCAGGATGCCGGGCCTGTCGGCCTGCTCCAGGCCGTCGACCAGCAGGCCGATCTGCACCTGCAGCAGCGCGCCGCCCAGATTGCCGACTGCGGAAACCAGGCCGATTGCGGTGCCGATGCCGGCTGTGGCGCTTCGCCGGGCATGGTCGATGGCGGTGACGGATGCGGCGCAGCCGATGCCGAACAGCAGGGCCAGGGCCGCCGCCGCCCAGGCCGGCAGGGGTGGCAGGAAAAGCAGCGCGGCGGTGGCCGCCAGGCCGGTCGCGGCCGCGGCGGCGCCGACCGGGGCCGGGCGTCCGGTCCGTTCGGCCGCCATGCCGACCAGCAGCGAGCCCACGCCCAGGCCGATCGGGATCATGCCGGCAATGGCGGCGGCAATCGCGGGCGGGTTGCCGAAGGCCAGCTGCGCGGGCACGGCCCACAGGTCGGAATAGGCCAGCATCGGGCCGAATGTCAGGGCGAACACGGCTGCCGCAAGCAGCACCTGGCGATTGGCAAGGGTCGCGCGCACCTGCCGCCAGACGGCTGCCGCCTCCAGGCCGCCTTCGGGCCCGTCGCCGCTGCGTGGGAGGATGCGGTCGGCCAGCCAGAGCAGCGCGGCGGTCACCGCTCCGGCGGTGGCGATGATGACCAGCAGGCCGCGCCAGTCGGTTTCGGCGCCCAGGGCGTCGGTCGCGTAGCTCAGCGTGGCGACGATCAGGCTGTACAGGATCTGCCAGATGCCGACCCAGAGCACGAAGCGGTCCGGCGGCACCACGATGCCGACGATCTTCAGGGCGCCCACGAAGGCGAAGGCGGCGCCCGATCCCATCGCCAGGCTGCCCGCCAGGGCGACGGGCATGGAATGCGCGGCCGCCAGCACCAGGCTGCCTGCGGCACAGAGCAGGGTGGCAAGCGCCAGGACCCGGGCCGGGGCAAGACGGTCCACCGCGATGCCGGCCGGAAGCTGGAGCAGGAAGGCAGCCGCCATGTACAGCGCCGATACGGTGCTGGCGGTGGCGGCCGACATGCCCAGTTCGCGCGACATCGGGCCGTGGATCAGGCCGAAGGAAATCGACACGTAGACCTGGAACACCAGCACCAGGGTGGCGGCGCCGATCAGCAGGCCGGCATGCAGCCGCGGCACGGCCATGCGCCCCGCGCCCGTCGCCACGCGGTCAGGCGCCGACCAGGCGGCGCGCCAGGTTGCGTTGCCGCGCCATCAGGGCCGGCAGGTCGATGCCGGGGATCGCGCCATCCTCCACCAGCCAGCGGCCGGCAACCATCACCCGATCCGCCCGGGTTGCCCCCGCCAGCAGCAGTGCGGCCAGCGGGTCGTCGGCGCCGGCGAACTGGATGTCGTCCATGCCGAACAGGGCCAGGTCGGCGGCGCAGCCCGGCGCCAGCCGCCCGATATCGTCCCGGCCCAGGCAGCGGGCGGAGCCCTCGGTCGCCCAGCGCAGGACGTCCCGGTGGCTGACCCTGTAGCCGTGCGGCGCGACCCGGTTCAGCAGCAGGGCCAGCCGTGCCTCCGCGATCAGGCTGGAGCAATCGTTTGAGGCGGAGCCGTCCACCGCCAGGCCGATTGCGGCACCGGCCGCTTCCAGCTCCATGGTCCGGCAGAAACCGGAGGCGAGCAGCATGTTGGATGCCGGGCAGTGGGCGATCCCGGCGCCGGCGGCGCCCAGCCGGGCGATCTCCGCATCGTCGAACCAGATGCCGTGGGCGAACCAGGCGTTCGGCCCGATCCACCCCAGCTCCTGCAGATAGTCGAACGGGCGCTTGCCGAACCGGTCCAGGCAGAAGCGGGTCTCGTCCTGCGTCTCGGCCAGATGGGTGTGAAGCCGGACTCCCAGCCGGCCGGCCAGGGCGGCGCTCTCGCGCAGGAGGTCCGGGGTCACGGAGAAGGGCGAGGTCGGCGCCAGCGCGACCTGCACCATCGACAGCGGTGCCGGGTCATGCCAGCGGCCCACCACCGCCTCGCTGTGCGCCAGGATGGTGTCCAGCGGCTGCACCACGGAATCCGGCGGCAGGCCGCCATCCTTCTGCGACAGGTCCATGGAGCCGCGGGTCAGGGTGACCCGCATGCCGATCTCCGCCGCCGCTTCCGCCTGCAGGTCCAGCGCATCCGCCAGGCTGTCGTTGAAAATGTAGTGGTGGTCGGCCGCGGTTGTGCAGCCCGACAGCAGCAGTTCGCACAGCGCCAGACGGCTGGAGGTCGCGATCGCCTCCGGTGTCAGCCCCGCCCAGACCTCGTACAACGAGGTCAGCCAGGGGAACAGCTCCTTGTCCAGTGCCGTGCGGCAGGCGCGGGTCAGGGTCTGGTAGAAGTGATGGTGGCTGTTCACCAGCCCCGGCAGCACCACGTGGCTGCCCGCGTCGAAACGGCTGTCCACCGGCAGTCGCGGCTCCGCGCCGGCGGGAACCAGTTCCGCGATCCTGCCGTTTTCCACCACCAGGCCGCGCGCCGCACCGTCCGCCAGGATGGCGAGGGGATCCTTGATCCAGATGCGCATTGCGCCTGCCTGCCCGGTCTATTGGTCCTGCTCAGCAGCATGGATCCTACCGGCAGATGGCGTCGATTGTCATCGCCTCACGATCGAATGCGCTGCATTCCTGCCTCCGCCACGATCCATGGGCTACAATCAGGGCGTGCAGCTTAAAACGACGTTAACCGCTCGTTGGCTAGGCTCAACTTTTGGAGTAGGCAACGAACGATGTCGGCGGCGGTCCCAGCGCGGCCGGCGGGCGGCGGCAGGGACAGGGCATGCAGGCGGAACGTCAAGAGCCCGAGAAGCAGACGGCCTACCTTGCTTCGGCCGGACGCGAGCCGATCCGCCGCTCGGTCGCACTGCGTTCGGTCCTGCTGTTCCTGCCCCAGGCCGTGATCGGCGGCGCGATCCTGTACCTGCTGTTCGACCTGCAGGCCGATGGCGTGCTCTCGGTGGTGCGTGCCAACCAGGAGTCCACCGTCGCGGAGGCCGCGCAACGGGCGCTCTCCGACCTGTCGGACGCCGATGCCGATCTCCTTTACCTGGCCTCCCGGCCGGCGCTGCGTCACTGGCTCGAGACGCCGGACCCGGCCGGCCGCGCGGCCCTGGAAGCCGACCTGCGGGTGTTCGCCGCGGCGCGCGCCGGCTACGACCAGATCCGGCTGCTCGATGCGGCGGGCCATGAGGCGCTGCGCATCGACTGGAACGCCGGCGACCCGGCCGTGGTGCCGCCGGCCGGCCTGCGGGACAAGTCGGGGCGCCCCTATGTCCAGGACATGCTGACGCAGGCCCCCGGCGCGATCCACGTCTCGGCCTTCGATCTGAACATCGAGGATGGCGAGATCGAGCCCGGCCCGAAGCCGGTCGTGCGTTTCGGCACTGCCCTTGCGGACGGCCGGGGCGATCTCCTCGGCATGATCGTCCTAAACCTGATGGGGCGGCGGCTGCTCGACGGGGTGGCGGACATGGCGGGGCCGGGCCCCGGTGCCATCTGGATGCTGAACAGCGACGGCTACTGGCTCCGCGGGCCCTCGGCCGATGTCGAATGGGGTTTCCTTTATCCGTCGCGCAGGGAGATGGTGTTCGGCCGCAGCTTCCCGCAGGCCTGGGCAGCGATCCAGGCGGACCCGGCGGCTGGCCAGGTCCGGACAGAGGCGGGCCTGTTCACCTACGTGACGATCCGGCCGGATGGCGAACGGCCGGCCGATGGGGCGGCGGCACCACTTCGCGGCGAGCCGCCGGCCTGGATCCTGGTCGGCTTCATCCCGGCGCACGCGCTGGAGGCCCAGCGCGACGAACAGGCAAGAGAGTTCGTTCCTGCCGTTGCGGTGCTTGCGCTTCTCTCCGCCACCCTGTCCTTCGGGATTGCCCGCACCAGCGTGCAGCGGCAGCAGGCCGACCTGCGGATGCGGTCGAGCGAGGTGCGTTTCCGCGCGCTGCTGGAATCGGCACCCGACGCGGTGGTGATCACCGACACGTCGGGCCGGATCGTCCTGGTCAACGCCCAGACCGAGCGGCTGTTCGGTCATGCCCGCGAGCGGCTCGTCGGGCAGGATGTCGAGGTCCTGGTACCGGTCGGCCTGCGGGCGCGCCATGTCGGGCATCGCCATGCCTATCTCGACAGTCCCCGGGTGCGCGAAATGGGGGCCGGACAGGACCTGAACGGGCTGCGGGCCGACGGCACGACCTTTCCGGTCTCCATCAGCCTCAGTCCGGTGCAGACCGATGACGGCCTGCTGGTCCTGGCCGATATCCGCGATGTCGGCGACCGGCTGCGGGCGGAACGGCAGATCCAGGACCTGAACGAGCGGCTGAAGCGCGACAATGCGGAACTCGAGGCGGTCAACCGGGAGCTGGAGGCGTTCAGCTATTCCGTCTCCCATGACCTGCGGGCACCGCTGCGGGCGATCGACGGCTTCAGCCAAGCGCTGATCGAGGATTACGGCCGGCAGCTGGACGACGAGGGCCGGCACTACCTGTCCCGCGTCCGCCAGGGTGCGCAGCGGATGGGGCGGCTGATCGACGACCTGCTGAAGCTTTCGCGGGTGACCCGCCAGGAGCTGGTCATCGCCGATGTGGACCTGGCAGGGCTGGCGCAGGAGGTCGTGGACCGCCTGCGCAGCGAAGCGCCGGAGCGCGAGGTGGAAGTCGCGATCGACGGCCCGCTGCTCGCCCGGGGCGACCAGCGCCTGCTGCAGATCGCCCTGGACAACCTGCTTGGCAATGCATGGAAGTTCACCTCCGGGCGGGAGAGGGCACAGATCCGCTTCGACCTGCGGGACGCCGGCGGCGAACCGGCATTCTGCATCGCCGACAATGGCGCCGGCTTCGACATGGTCTATGCCGACCAGCTGTTCCGCGCCTTCCAGCGCCTGCACACGCCAAGCGAGTTTCCCGGGACGGGGATCGGGCTGGCGACGGTGCAACGCATCATCCACAAGCATGGCGGCAGGATCTGGGCGGAGTCCGAGGGCGGCCGCGGCGCGCGCTTCTTCTTCACCCTGCAGCGGCCGGCGGCCGCGGGAGCCTAGGCACCGATGACCATCCTGCTGGTCGAGGACAATCCGGACGATGCGGCGCTGACCCGCCGCGCCTTCCGCAAGAACGGCATCGGCGACGATATCGTCGTGGCCGAGGATGGCGCGGAGGCGCTGGACTACCTGTTCGGCAATGGCGTGCATGCCCATCGCAGGGGCGCGGCACTGCCGCGGGTGATGCTGCTGGACCTGAAGCTGCCGAAGGTCAACGGGCTGGAAGTCCTGCGGCGGATCCGGGCGGATGCCCGCACGCGCAGCCTGCCGGTGGTCATTCTGACCTCGTCGGTGGAACAGCAGGATATCGCGGAGGGTTACAGGTTGAGCGCCAACAGCTATGTGCGAAAGCCGGTCGATTTCGACGAGTTCGTCAATGTGGCGCGGCAGCTGGGCCAGTACTGGCTGTTCCTCAACGAACCGCCGCCCGCGGCCGGCTGACGGGACGGGAGACGAGATGTCCGTTCCCTTGCGAGTCCTGATCATCGAGGACGATCTGCCCGATGCGGAGCTTCTGCTGCGGGAGTTGCGACGCGGCGATTTCGCGCCCGACTTCCGCCGGGTCGCGACGGCGGACGACCTGCGCGACGCGCTTTCCTCCGGCGGGTGGGACCTGATTCTCTGCGACTACACCCTTGCCGGCTTCTCCGGGGCCGACGCCCTTGCGATGGTGCGCCGGATGGGTGTCAGTGCGCCGCTGATCTTCGTCTCCGGCACGATAGGGGAGGAAAAGGCGGTCGCCGCGATGCGGGCCGGCGCGCAGGACTATGTCCTGAAGGACAATCTGAGGCGGCTTCTGCCGGCGATCGACCGCGAACTCCGCGAAGCCGCGCTGCGGCAGCATGCGGTCCAGGCGGATGCCCGAAGGGCGGTGGCCGAGAGCAGGGTCCAGGTTCTCCTGGACATGGCTCCGGATGCGATCCTGACCGTGGACGCCGAGGGACGGATCGGAACCTACAACCGGTCCGCGGAGCGTCTGTTCGGCTATCCGCCCGAGGAGATTGCCGCGGCCCCCGTCGAGCGGCTGCTGCCTGCCGGTCTGCCGGCCATTCAGGCAGCCGCCTCGTCGCGCGGCGACCCCGGCCGGCAGACCCTGATGCAGGCCCGCTGCAGGGACGGCGCGGAGATCCCCATCGAGGTTTCCTTCGGGGAGGTCGTCGAGGACGGGCGCGCGGCCACAATGGCGGTGATCCGCGATATCCGCCGGCGGCAGGAGCTCGAGGAGCAGCTGCGCCAGGCGCAGAAGATGGAGGTGGTCGGCCAGCTCACCGGCGGGCTGGCGCACGACTTCAACAACCTGCTGACGGTGATCGTCGGCAATCTGGAGGCGATCGAGCAGGAGCTGCCCGCGGGCAGCAGCTCACGACGGATGGCGGAGCTGGCGCTGGCCGCGGGCCTGCGCGGCGCGGCGCTGACCCGGCAGATGCTGGCCTTCTCGCGCCGCCAGGCGCTGGAGACGCAGGCTGTCGACCTGAACGGGCTGGTGGCGGGCACGGTCGACCTGCTGCGGCGGACCCTGGGGGAGCATATCGCGGTCGAGACCGCGTTGTCCGACGGCCTCTGGACCGCGCTCGCCGATCCGGGCCAGGTGGAGACGGCGCTGCTGAACCTGGCGCTGAACGCCCGCGATGCCATGCCCGACGGCGGCAGCTTGCGTGTCGAAACGGCGAATGTCCGGCTCGACGCCGGTGCCGGGGAGCGTCCCGACGCCCTGTCGGGCGACTATCTGGTGCTCGCCGTGTCCGATACCGGCAGCGGCATCGCGCCGGATGCGCTGTCCCGCGTGTTCGAGCCGTTCTACACCACAAAGGCGGCCGGGCTGGGGACCGGTCTCGGGCTGAGCATGGTTTACGGCTTTGCCCGGCAGTCCGGCGGCGATGTCCGGATCGAGAGCCGGCCAGGGGCAGGCACCGTGGTGCGCCTGTACCTGCCGCGGGCGGACGGGTCGACGGCGGCGGAAGCCGGCAACGGCGCGCCGGAGGTCGCCGCGCCGGCACAGGGCGTGCGGATCCTGGTGGTCGAGGATGACGAGGATGTGCGGGCGACGGCGGTGGCGCTCCTGGCCTCGGCCGGCTACCACCTGACCGAGGCCGCGGACGGTCCGACCGCGCTGGAGATGCTGAAGGCCGGCCTGAAGGTCGACCTGGTCTTCACCGACATCGCCATGCCCGGCGGCATGTCCGGTCCGGATCTCGCGGCGGAGGCGCAGCGCCTCCACCCGGGCCTGCCGGTCCTTCTGACGACCGGCTATGCCGACATGGCCAGCGGCAAGGCGCCTGGCGGCGGCCAGGCGGCCGATGGATGGGGTCCGGTTCTGCACAAGCCCTATCGGCGGGCGAACCTGCTGCAGATGGTGGCGGAGGTGCTGGGAGAGGTGCCGGCAGCCTCGGCGCGGGAGCCGGGCGGGGAGGGTGGCGGCTGACCGCCGATCCGCTCAGGCCCTGCAGTGGCGGCTCAACGGTTGGCGCCCGGGACCCAGAGCACGTCGCCGGCGCCGTCGCCATTCAGATGGCGGCCGAGGACGAACAGCAGGTCGGACAGCCGGTTGGCATATTTCAGCGCTTCCGGATTGACCGGCTCGCGCACCGTCAGTTCGCTGATCAGGCGTTCCGCCCGGCGGGCGACGGTGCGGGCATGGTGCAGGTGCGCCGCCGCCGGCGTCCCCCCCGGCAGGATGAAGGAGTTGAGCGGTGCCAGACCGGCATTGATGCGGTCGATCTCCGCCTCCAGCCGGGCGACCTGTTCCGGCACGATGCGCAGCGGCGGATATTTCGGCGCCTCGGCTTCCGGCGTGCAGAGGTCGGCGCCCAGGTCGAACAGGTCGTTCTGGATCCGTGACAGGATCGCGTCGGCCGGATGGTCGGCGGTATGCAGGCGCACCAGGCCGATGATCGCGTTGGCCTCGTCCACCGTGCCGTACGCATCGACGCGCAGGTCGTGCTTGGGACGGCGCTCGCCGTCCCCCAGCGAGGTCTGCCCGGCATCGCCGCCGCGGGTATAGATCTTCGTCAGCTTGACCATCGTACACTCGCCGTCGAATGGGGCCTCATCGCTGTGTCAGGAAGGCAGCGAGCGCGATCAGGCAGACCACGATGAACTGCAGCAGCACCCGCCAGCGCATCAGGATCTGGGACATGTTGCGGTTGGTCCCGCCGCTGCGGAACAGGTTCACCAGCCCGGCGACCAGCACCAGGAAGGTCAGCACCAGGAAGACCGGTATCGCGGTGTTTACGATCTCAAGCATGGATCGATCATATAGCGCATTGGCGGCCGGTTTCGATCATCACCGCCGCGCGGCACATCGTCCCGGCGCCGGGTGCCGGCCGGTCCGTCAGGTGCGGGCGGGAACGCCACCCGCCGGTGCGGTCACCAGCGACAGGCCCAGCAGGACCAGGTCGATGCCGACCAGCAGCGGCAGCACCCAGGTCTGCGCGAAGGGGCCGGCCAGCAGCACCACCAGGCCGAAGGCGATGCCGGCCGCCCCTGCGGCCAGGGCCAGCAGGAAGCCGGTGCCGCTGTCCCGGCGCTGCAGCAGGGCGACGCCGAGGGTGACCGCGCCCTGCGCCAGCAGCAGGATGCCGATCGCCAGGTTGCCGGTCTGCGGGTAGACGATGACGATGGCGCCGCCCACCACCATCACGGCGGCCAGGACCAGGGAGAAGATCGAGCGCTGTCCCTGCTGCGCGGAACCCTGCCGCGAGCCGCGATAGATCCAGACCAGGCCGGCACCGATGAAGCAGAGCCCGACCAGGACCGTCAGGCCGATCGCGAAGATGAACGGGATCGCGATGCAGGCCAGGCCGACCAGGATGCAGATTCCGCCTTCGGCGCGGGTGCTGGTGCGGCCTGATGCCGTATCTGTCGTCGTCATCGCTTCCCCCCGGGGCCTGTGCCGCCGCGTGGCGCCGGCGGCGCCGCGGACTTCACCGTCGGAGGGTAGTGGTTCCACGGCCGCGAGGCCAGCAGCGGCCACCCGACAGCGGCAGCCTGGTGGGGTTCGCAATGCACGACCTCGGTCCCGGCGTCCATGGGGAACGCCGCGGTGACGGTGGCCCATTCGGCGCCGTTGCCGCAGTTCATGGTGCCGCCATAGCCGACCGGTGCGGCATCGCCGTTGGCCCGAAAGGTCTTGTAGAGCCCGCCGCCATTGCATTCGATGTCCAGCTTGACGGAGACCGGGACCTTCTGGACCGGGAACTGCGGTCCGTAGGAGGCGGGATAGTCCGGCCCCTGCGGCTGTGGGGAGACGTAGTCGATGCTGCCGCGGCCCGGGGGTGCCAAGCCGGTCCCCGTCACGTTCGGCGGCCGGGGGCGGTTCGATCGCCGCTCCAAAGTCCGGACTGAGGTGGCGGTGGCAAGGATCAGCGGGGCGCGGCGGCGTTGCGCCGGATCAGCCAGACGCCCAGCAGGACGGCGGCCATGCCGGCCAGGCGTGCGGGGGTGATCGCCTCGCCCAGGAAGGCCCAGGACAGCAGGGTGGCCGCGACCGGCACCAGGTACATGTAGGCGATGCCGCGGGTGGTGCCGAGGCGGCGCAGCGCGCCGTACCAGGCAAGCAGCGACAGGCCGGCGCCGACCACCGCCATATAGGCGTATTGCAGCCAGAGGCCGGTATCGAGCCGGTCGATGCCATGCTCCTGCCAGCCGAACAGCAGCGCCAGCGGCGCCAGCAGCAGGGCGCCGCCCAGGGTCGTCGTGGCCACGGCCGGCACCGCGCCAAGGCGGTTCGAGAGCGGCGCGCCGAAGCCGGAATAGAGCGCCCAGCACAGGGCGTTGGCGAGCCACAGGCCGCCGCCCAGCAGCTGGCCTTCCGGGATCTCCAGGTGGTCGAAGCTGTTGTTGATCACGCAGACAACGCCGGCGAAGGCGACTGCCATGCCCGCCCAGGCCAGCGGCCGGGGCCGGTTGCCGCGGGCGGTGTCGATCAGCGCGCCGAAGACCGGCGAGGTGGCCATCAGGATCGCCGCGGTCGAGGCCGGGATCAGCGGCAGGCCGAAGCCCCAGAGGGCGTGGAAGGTGCCGAAGCAGACCGAGGCCGCCGCCAGCATCGGCAGGTCCTGGCGCCGGTAGCGGGGCCGCCAGCCGCGCAGCCACAGGAAGGCGAGGATCCCCAGGCCGGAGAGCAGGAAGCGGCTGGAGCCGAAGACGAACGGGTCGACCACCTCCAGCACCGGCTTGGAGACCGGGAAGGTGGAGCCGAAGATGATGATCGCCACCAGGGCGAAGCCGTCGCCGGCGTTCAGCCCGCGCGGCCCCGGTGCAACGGTCTCGGTCCGGTCCTGGGCGACGGCGTCTTCGCCTGTCCCCCCGTCCCCCGGGGCGCTCCTCCTCGCGCGGTCCGGGGGCGTGCGGCCGGCCGGCCGGTCAGCCGTTGCGGGCCTCCAGCAGGCGGCGGGCGATGACATGCGCCTGGATCTCGCCCGCACCTTCGAAGATGTTGAGGATCCGCGCGTCGCAGAGCACGCGGGAGATCTGGTATTCCAGCGCGAAGCCGTTGCCGCCGTGGACCTGCAGGGCATTGTCGGCATTCGCCCAGGCCACCCGCGCGCCCAGCAGCTTCGCCATGCCGGCCTCCAGGTCGCAGCGCTTGCCGGAATCCTTCTGCCGGGCGGCGAAGAAGGTCAGCTGCCGGGTCATCATCAGCTCCACCGCCATCCAGGCAAGCTTTCCGTGCACCCGCGGGAAGCCGAAGATCGGCCGGCCGAACTGCTGCCGGTCCAGCGCATAGCGCAGGCCGATCTCCATCGCGTTCTGCGCAACACCCAGGGCGCGGGCCGCGGTCTGGATGCGCGCGCTCTCGAAGGTCGCCATCAGCTGCTTGAAGCCCTGGCCCTCCTTCTCGCCCAGCAGGTTCGCCGCCGGCACCTCGAACTCGTCGAAGGCGAGCTCGTATTCCTTCATGCCGCGATAGCCGAGCACCGGAATCTCGCCGCCGGTCATGCCCTTTGCGGGGAACGGGTCCGCGTCGGTGCCGCGCGGCTTCTCGGCGATGAACATGCTGAGCCCCTTGTAGCCCGGCGCATCCGGGTCGGTGCGGGCCAGCAGGGTCATCATGTCGGTGCGGGCGGCATGGGTGATCCAGGTCTTGTTGCCGCTGACCTTGTAGCTGTCGCCGGCGCGCACCGCGCGGGTGCGCAGCGAGCCCAGGTCGGACCCGGTGTTCGGCTCCGTGAAGACGGCGGTCGGCAGGATCTTGCCGCTGGCCAGCTTCTCCAGCCAGCGGGCTTTCTGGTCGTCGGTGCCGTTGGCGAGGATCAGCTCGCCGGCGATCTCCGACCGGGTGCCCAGCGAGCCGACGCCGATATAGCCGCGGGACAGCTCCTCGGAGACCACGCACATCGCGATCTTGCCCATGCCCAGGCCGCCATGCTCCTCCGGGATGGTCAGGCCGAAGACGCCCAGCTCCGCCATCTGCTCCACGACCTCGATCGGGATCAGCTGGTCCTTCAGGTGCCAGTCATGGGCGTGCGGCGTGACCTTCGCATCGACGAAGCGGCGGAACTGGTCGCGCACCATGTTCAGGGTCTCGTCCAGGCCCCAGGCGCCGAAATGGCCGGTATCCAGGCCATGCTCGATCAGCCCGGCCAGGCGGCTGCGCGCCTCCGGGCCTGATGCGGCGGCGAGCGCGGCGACATCGTCGGTCCAGAAGGCGGCGATCGCGGCGCGATCCAGGCCCAGATCCTCCGGCCGGACGATCTCCACCTGGGTCATCGCAATGCCGCCGGCCATCTGGCGCAGATATTCGCCGAAGCCGATGGTGAGGATCAGTTCCTCCAGCTCGCCGAAGCTGCCGTCCTCCGTCAGCCGTTCCGCCCAGGCCAGGGTCTGGCGCAGCGCCTCCAGATAGGTGGCGTACCAGGAATAGCCGTGTACGGCGAACTGCCGCGCATCCAGCGCCGCGGCGTCGAGGCGCCCGTCGGCGCCGCGCAGGCTGTCGGCCAGGGTCGCCGCCAGGCGTTCGACCAGGGCGTCGGCGGCCTCGAGCGCGGCATGGCAGCGGCGGAACAGGGCGGAGCCCGATGCTGAATGTGAAAGGGCCTCGGCGGCGGAACTCATCTCGCGCTCTCCCTGATACGGCTGGAAAGAGGATATGGCTGGAACAAGAAGGGGCAGGCGCCGCGGCGGCGCCCGCTCTCGTCGGTCGCAATCTATCCCGTGGCGGCGGCCGGGCAAGCCCGGCCGCCGGTCCGGATCAGCCGTAATAGGCTTCCATCGCGTCCTCGACGGTGCGCAGACCGGGGCGCAGCGCATTGACCAGCACCGCCATATTCCCCGGCTTGTGCTTGTTCTGCCACATCTTGGTATGCGCGCGGGGAATATCCTCCCAGGCGAAGACCTCCGACATGCAGGGGTCGATGCGGCGCTCGATCACAAGCTGGTTGGCTTGGCTGGCCTGCATCAGGTTGGCGAAATGGCTGCCCTGGATGCGCTTCTGTCGCATCCAGACGAAGCGCGCGTCCATCGTCAGGTTGTAGCCGGTCGTGCCGGCGCAGAACACCACCATGCCGCCGCGCTTCACGACGAAGCAGCTGACCGGGAAGGTCTGCTCGCCCGGATGCTCGAAGACGAAGTCGACATCGTTGCCCTTGCCGGTGATGTCCCAGATCGCGCGGCCGAAGGGGCGCACCCGCTTCATGTAGTCGGCATAGACCGTGGCATCGGTGACCGGCGGCAGCGGGCCCCAGCAGTCGAAGTCGTTGCGGTTGATGACCCCCTTGGCGCCCAGCGACATCACGAAATCGGTCTTGGCGGTGTCGGAGATCACGCCGATGGCGTTGGCGCCGGCGGTGGCGATCAGCTGGATCGCCATCGACCCCAGGCCGCCGGCCGCGCCCCAGACCAGCACGTTGTGGCCCGGCCGCAGGATGTGCGGGCGATGGCCGAACAGCATGCGATAGGCGGTCGCCAGGGTAAGGGTGTAGCAGGCGCTCTCTTCCCAGGTCAGGTGCTTCGGCCGCGCCAGCAGCTGCCGCGACTGCACCCGGCAGAACTGGGCGAAGGAGCCGTCGGGTGTCTCGTAGCCCCAGATCCGCTGGCTGGGGGAGTTCATCGGGTCGCCGCCGTTGCACTCCTCGTCGTCGCCATCGTCCTGGTTGCAGTGGACCACCACCTCGTCGCCGACCTTCCAGCGGGTGACCCGGCGGCCGACCTTCCAGACGATGCCGGAGGCGTCGGAACCGGCGATATGGTACTCCGCCTTGTGCACGTCGAAGGGCGAGATCGGCACGCCCAGGCTCGCCCAGACGCCGTTGTAGTTGACGCCGGCGGCCATCACGAGGACCAGCACCTCGTCGGCCTCGATCTCGGGGGTGTCCACCACCTCGATCTGCATGCCCTCTTCCGGCGGACCGTGCCGTTCGCGGCGGATGCACCAGGCATGCATGCGGGCCGGCACATGGCCGAGCGGCGGGATCTCGCCGATTTCATAGAGGTCCTTCGGCGCCGGGCCGGTCCCGGTGGAAGGCGCCTGCGGCTGCTCCTGCGAGAGCGCAGCGTTGGACATCGATAGGTCTCCTCGAACTGTCATGGCCGGCGTCCCGGCCGTCGGACGGTCCGGGATGCAGGCCACCTCACTGGATTGCTGTCCTGTTGCGGTGCAGCATAGCACGGAAGCCGGCGATGCACCTCCCCGCGCGGGAGCCGGGGCGGAGCGGGCCGGTGGCGCGCGTGCGGCAACGCCCGCCAGGGCACGGGCACCGCGCAGGAAACTGCGGCGGCGGCGCCTTGGCGGTCGACAGTCGGGCGCCGGCGGTGCAGAGTTCCACCGCCATCGCCGCCGGTCTTGACGCCGGCTTGCTGCGTCGCAATAACGGTTACAATATTGCGTCCGATCAATGCAACACATAATTTTCGGGCGTGCGGCCGCGCAGAGAGGTAAGAATCTTATGTCCCTGACTTCCCCCCCGCCCGATGACCTCGCCGCCGACGGCCGCCTGCCGGAGCGCGACCGGCCCTGGCTGATCCGCACCTATTCCGGGCATTCCTCCGCTGCCGCGTCCAACGCGCTGTACCGGTCCAACCTGGAGAAGGGCCAGACCGGCCTGTCGGTGGCCTTCGACCTGCCGACCCAGACCGGCTACGACGCCGACCATGCGCTGGCGCGCGGCGAGGTCGGCAAGGTCGGCGTGCCGGTCTCCCACCTGGGCGACATGCGCACCCTGTTCGACGGCATTCCGCTGGCGCGGATGAACACCTCGATGACGATCAACGCGACGGCGCCCTGGCTGCTGGCGCTGTACATCGCGGCGGCGGAGGAGCAGGGCGCCGACCGCGCCGCGCTGCAGGGGACGGTGCAGAACGACATCGTCAAGGAATACCTGTCGCGCGGCACCTACATCTTCCCGCCCGGGCCCAGCATGCGCCTGATCGCGGACACCATCAGCTTCGCCTATCGCGAAGTGCCGAAATGGAACCCGATCAACGTCTGCTCCTACCACCTGCAGGAGGCCGGCGCGACGCCGGTGCAGGAACTGTCCTACGCCCTGGCCACGGCGCTGGCGGTGCTGGACACGGTGAAGGACAGCGGCCAGGTGCCGGAGGCGGACTTCCCCAAGGTGGTGGGGCGGATCAGCTTCTTCGTGAATGCCGGCATCCGCTTCGTCACCGAGATGTGCAAGATGCGCGCCTTCACCGAGCTGTGGGACGAGATCCTGCAGGCCCGCTATGGCATCGCGGAGGAGCAGTACCGCCGCTTCCGCTACGGCGTGCAGGTCAATTCCCTGGGCCTGACCGAGCAGCAGCCGGAGAACAATGTCTACCGCATCCTGCTGGAGATGCTGGCCGTGGTGCTGTCGCGCAACGCCCGGGCGCGGGCGGTGCAGCTGCCCGCCTGGAACGAGGCGCTGGGCCTGCCGCGGCCCTGGGACCAGCAGTGGAGCCTGCGGCTGCAGCAGATCGTCGCCTATGAGACCGACCTGCTGGAATTCGCCGACCTGTTCGACGGCAGCCACGCGGTCGAGGCCCAGGTGGCGGCGCTGAAGGCGGCGGCGCGGGCGGAGCTGGAGGCGATCGCGGCGCAGGGCGGCATCGTGGCGGCGGTCGATTCCGGCAGCCTGAAGGAGGCCCTGGTGGCCAGCAATGCCCGCCGGGTCCGCGATATCGAGAGCGGCGACCGGAAGGTCGTCGGCGTGAACGCCTTCACCGGCAGCGAGCCTTCGCCCCTGCTGGCGGAAGGCGAGGCCGGCTACCTGGCGGTGGACCCGGCGGCCGAGGCGGAGCAGATCGCCAGCCTGCAGGCCTGGCGCGCCGCCCGCGACGCCGCCGCCGCCGAGGCGGCGATCGCCGCGCTGGAGGCCGATGCGCGCGCGGGGCGCAACATCATGCCCGCCTCGATCGCGGCGGCGCGCGCCGGTGTCACCACCGGCGAATGGGGCGATGCCCTGCGGCGGGTGTTCGGCGAGTATCGCGCGCCGACCGGCGTCAGCGGGCGCCTGGCGACCGCGGATCCGGAGCGCATCGCGCAGGTGCGTGCGCATGTCCAGGCGGTTGCGGGCCGGATCGGCCGGCCGCTGAAGATCCTGGTCGGCAAGCCGGGGCTGGACGGCCATTCCAACGGCGCCGAGCAGATCGCGGTGATGGCGCGCGACTGCGGCATGGAGGTGGTCTACGAGGGGATCCGCCTGACGCCCGCACAGATCGTCAATGCGGCGCTGGAGGAATCGGTGCACCTGGTCGGCCTGTCGATCCTTTCCGGCAGCCATGTCAGCCTGGCGCAGGACGTGCTGGAAGGGCTGGAGCGCGAAGGGCTGGGGCATGTCCCGGTCGTCGTCGGCGGCATCGTGCCCCCGGAGGATGCGGAGCGGCTGCGTGCGGCCGGGATTGCCGCAGTGTTCACGCCGAAGGATTTCGAGCTGAGCGGCATCATGCGGGCGATGGCCGATATCGTGGCGGAGCGCTGGGCCGAAGCGGCCTAGCGTCGGCAGCCGGTTGAACGGATGGCTGCCGGCGGCGCATCCTCTGCCTGCCGCGGCGGCCGCGCGGAGGGGACATGACCGATATCCCCTGCTGGAACGGGCAAGGCGCGATGACCCGCCTGCACGGGACGGACTTTCTGATCGCTCTCGAGCCCGCGCCGGACGGGCTGCAGGAGGCATTCCTGCTGCATCTGGAGGGACGAGTCCCCAAGGACGGGCTGTTCGACGCCTATCGCCGGCTGGGCGAGATGGCCGCCGGGCCGGTGCTGAACCTTGTCGTGGTCAATGTCCGGCTGGAACTGCAGCTCGACTATGACGAGTTCGCGGCGATCCATCGCGGCCTGCGCGACCGGGGCGTCCGGCATCTGAACCTGGCGGTCGCCAATCCTGAGCCGGCGAGCCGGCATCTCGTCAGCTTCGGGGACGAGGTCGGGCGGCAGCAGGGACTGGGGATCGAGTCCCGGGTCTTTGCCGACCGTGCCGCCGCCGTCGCCGGGCTGCGCGTGCTGATGGCGGAGACGCCGGACATGGGGCGGGCGGCCGGCGGCTCCGGCAGCCGGCCGGCCTGATCATCCCGGGCCCGGCCGGAGCCGGGTTCCAGCACCGGCGGCAGGCGGTCCCTCCACCGCCCATCTTTCCGCCAGGGCCAGGACCGCCGCCGGCGCCATGCCGGCCTGCCGCAGCTCCCGGATGGTCAGGTCGCGGTCCCTCTTGGCCAGCCGCTTGCCGTCCGCCCGCAGCAGAATCGGATGGTGCCGCCAGACCGGCACCGGCAGGTCCAGCAGGGCCTGCAGGATCCGGTGCAGATGGCTGGCATAGCGCAGGTCCTCGCCGCGGGTGACCAATGTGACGCCCTGCGCGGCATCGTCGACCACCACCGCCAGGTGGTAGGAGGTCGGCACCTCCTTGCGGGCCAGCACGACATCGCCCAGCAGGCCGGCATCGGCCGCCGTCACGCCGGCATCCAGGTCCCGCCAGGCGACGCGGCCGGCCCGGGTCGCCGCCGCGGCAGCGTCGAGGCGCCAGGCATGGGCCTCGCCGCTGGCGATCCGTGCCGCGGCGGCGGCGGGATCCAGGCCGCGGCAGGTGCCCGGATAGATCGCGCCTTCCGGTCCGTGCGGCGCCTGCGCGCTGGCGGCGATCTCGGCCCGGATCTGCGCCCTTGTGCAGAAGCAGGGATAGACCAGGCCCGCCGCGCGCAGGCGGTCGAGCGCCTGCCGATAGACCGGGAAGCGCGCCGACTGCCGCCAGGGCGGCGCGGCAGGGACCAGGCCGAGCCAGTGCAGGTCCTCCAGGATCGCCGCCTCGAACTCGGGCCGGCAGCGGTCCCGGTCGATATCCTCCAGCCGCAGCAGGAAGCGGCCGTCCTGGCCCTGCCGCGCGGCCTGCCAGGCGAAATGCGCGGCAAAGGCATGGCCGACATGCAGCAGGCCGCTGGGACTGGGGGCGAAGCGGGTGGTCGCGGCCGGGTGGGCGGTGGGAGAGACAGGGAAGACGTCGTCCGTCACGGTCTGGCCCTTGCTGACGGGAAGAGGCTGTCGGTGCATCATGCGCGGCGACAGTCGCAGGGGGAAAGCCGTCGCGATCCCGTGCCGGTAGCCCCGGTGCCCAGCCTGCCAGCCAGGACCGAACGTGCAAGACGAACCGTCCACCGACCCGACGCCCGATCCGGTCACCGGCCCGGACTTCCGCCTGACCTTCCAGCTGGCCCCCGGCGGGCTGGCGAAAGCCGTCCTGGCACGGGTGGAGCAGCGGTTCACCGGGGCTGCGCTGCTGGCGGCCTACCAGGTGCTGGTGCGCTTCGCCGACGGCCCGGTGCTGAACGTGATCGCCGACACCCGGGGGACCGAGAGCTATCTGGACTTCGCGGCCTATCGGTCGGCGACCGAGGTGATGACGGCGCATGGCATCACCCGGCTGAACCTGGTGGTCTGCGAGCGGGATGCCGCGCGCCAGTTCGTGGTCCGTTTCGGCAACGAGGTGGCGCAGCTCGGCGGCCTGACCGTGCATTCCCGCATCGTCGCGGATATCGATGCCGCCCCGGCGGTCCTGGCGCAGCTGATCGCTGAACCGGACTGACCGGATTTGCCGCCACGCGGCCTTTGGTCCGGGTCACGGCACGGTGCTGGTTCCGATGGATGATTGGCGATGGCGGCGTTCCCCGTCATGCTTCGGCGGGATCCAAGCCTTGCGCCGGCGGCAAATGCGCCGCTGCCTGCGAAGCCGGGATCTGCTGGAAGAGAGGATTGCTTGGCAGGACCACCACCAGAAGCGGTGCCATCGATCCGGCTGCCCCCGCCGCTGGACGGCGATGCGTGCCGGGTGACGTTCGACGCGATTCCCGGCGGCGTGGTGCGGGGCATCCTGTTCCGCGCCGTCGGCACCTATACCGGCCCGGTGATGGTGGACGCCTATCGGGCGATGGCGCAGGTGACGGTCGGCGATACCCTCAACGTGCTGGGCGACACCCGCGCGGCGGAAGCCTTCCTGGACACGGCCAGCTACGAGGCCGCCTCCCGCCTGCTGGTGGCCCGGGGCATCCGCTTCCTGAACGTCGTGCTCTGCGACCAGGACGCCGGGCGCGCCTTCGTGGCGCGGTTCGGCAACGCGGTCAGCCGGATTCACGGGCTGCAGGTGGAGACGCAGGTCGTGCCCACCATGGCGGAGGCGGTCGCCGCCCTGGCGGAGATCGCCGCACGGCCGCCGCGGTCATGAGCCCCGCGGCGGCCGCCACCGCGACCGACCCGGCGGTGCGGGCGCTCTGTGCGGTCGATCCCGACCTGGCCCGGGTCGCCGCCGGCATTGCCACCCTGCCCACGCGCGACCGGCCCGCCGGCTTTCGCGGCCTGGCGTCGATCATGGTGCAGCAGCAGGTCTCCCTGGCCTCCGCGGCGGCGATCTGGGCCAGGCTGGAGGCACGGCTCGGTGCCGTCACCGCCGACCGGCTGGCGGCGGAAAGCGATGCGGTCCTGCTGGCCTGCGGCCTCAGCCGGCCGAAGCTGCGCTACCTGCGTGCCGCCGCGGCCGCGGTGGCGGACGGCAGCCTGCAGCTCCAGGCGCTGCCGGGCATGCCGGTCGCCGCGGCGCGCGATGCCCTGACCGCGGTCACCGGCATCGGGCGCTGGACCGCCGACATCTACCTGCTGTCGGCGCTGGGTCATCCCGACATCTGGCCGGCGCACGACCTGGCGCTGCAGGTCGCCCTGCAGGCGGCGAAGGGCCTGCCGGATCGCCCGGCGCCGAAGGCCATGGACGCGATCGCGGAAAGCTGGGCCCCGCATCGCAGCATGGCGGCCCGGTTGCTCTGGGCCCATTATCGGGTCATCAAGGGCCGCGACGCCGTCTGACGGGCCGCCCCGGTCAACGCGGACTTGGTCAACGCAGACTTGGTCAACGCAGACCTGGTCGACGCGGAAATGGCAATGCGGAAAAGGGATATCTGAGATGGTGCAGCGCCTGAGCGGTCCCCGGGTGCCGCCGCGCGGCGGCGGCAGGCCGCAGCAGCTGGTGGTGCTGCTGCACGGCTATGGCGCCAACGGCGACGACCTGATCGCGCTGGCGCCCTATTTCCAGCAGCGCCTGCCGCATGCCGCCTTCGTGGCGCCGCATGCGCCGCAGCCGGTGCCCGGCATGCCGCCCGGCATGGACGGCAGGCAATGGTTCGCGCTGGATGCCTACGACCCGGACATGATGCGGCGCGATCCCCGCTTCGCCGCGCAGATGTATGCCGGCATGGCGGAAGGGGCCGCCCGGGCGGCGCCGGCGATCGATGCCTTCCTGGACGAGGAGCTGGGCCGCCACGGCCTGACGGACCGCGACCTCGCCCTGGTCGGCTTCAGCCAGGGCACCATGATGTCGCTGCATGTCGGCCTGCGGCGGCCCGCCGCGCCGGCCTGCATCCTGGGCTTTTCCGGCGCGCTGGTGGAGGGCGGCGACCAGGAAGCTGCGCCCGGCGCCGACTGGCGCAACCGGCCGCCGGTGATGCTGATCCACGGCGATGCCGACGAGGTGGTGCCGGTGGAGGCGATGTTCGAGGCCGGCCAGACCCTGGCCGCCGGCGGCATCGGCGTGATCTGGCATATCTGCCGCGGCATGCCCCACAGCATCGACGAGGAAGGCATCCATCTGGGGATCGGTTTCCTGGCGGGCCATCTGCTCGGTGGTGGCCGCTAGCACCGCCGGCAGGGCCGCCCTCCGCGCTGCCGGGCGAGCCCGCCGGCCGTCGCGCCCGACATGCAGTACGGTCACACAACCTTCATCGCGGATATGGTATAAGCTGCGCGCGGAATCGGACGCGCCGATTCGCCCACGCCAGCCGGCACGCACCGATTCGGCCCTAACCGATCGGGCCCGGGCCGCACCGGCATTGCGGGCCATCGGCCGAAGCGGAGATCGGGACGGTGTTCAATTCTCCGGAGAGTTGCCCGGCGCTTGTGCTGAATGCGGACTATCGCCCGCTCAGCTACTACCCGTTGTCGCTCTGGTCCTGGCAGGACGCGATCAAGGCGGTCTTCCTGGAGCGGGTGAACATCCTGGCGGAGTATGATCGCGCGGTCCGTTCGCCGACCTTCGAGATGCGGCTGCCGTCGGTCATCTCCCTGAAGAGCTATGTCGCGCCGGCCCGGCGGCCGGCCTTCACCCGGTTCAACGTCTTCCTGCGCGACAATTTCTCCTGCCAGTATTGTGGCGCGACGGAGGAACTGACCTTCGACCATGTCATCCCGCGCTCCCGCGGCGGGGTGACCAGCTGGGACAATGTCGTCGCCGCCTGCGCGCCCTGCAACCTGGAGAAGGGCGGCCGCTTCTGCAACGACGCGAAGATGTACCCGCGCGCCTGGCCGATGATGCCCAGCGTTCACCAGCTGCAGGAGAACGGCCGCCGCTTCCCGCCGAACTACCTGCACGACAGCTGGCACGACTTTCTGTACTGGGACAGCGAACTGGAGCCGTAGGGGCCGACCCGCATCTATTGGCAGAGTCGGAAGCCGCCGCGCCGGCGCTTGACGTCGAGATGCAGATGGTCGGCATGGGCCGCGTCGGTCCCCGGCCCGATGACGGTGGTGAAGGTCAGGCAGGCGGCGGCCCGCACGGCATCCTGGAAGGCTTCCGCCGGCGTGCCCTGACGCTCGCGGGGTTCGACCGCAACCGGCGGGCCCGCCGCGAAGCGGAATTCCCTGATGTCGATGGCATTGCCGTAGGCATGTTCCGAAAGGTCGCCCCCGGTCAGGTTGTTGACCGGCCGGCAGACATGGGTCGATGACTGGGTGAGCGCCGCGATCGGGCCCCGTTCCGGCAGCAGGCCGCTTGCCGGCAGGACGAACAGGCTGACCCATCGCGCCAGGGCCCGCGCGGTCTCGCACTGCATGATCCCGGGTGGCGTGAGCCGCACGCCGGGTGCCGGCATGGTGACGCGGACCGGCCGCGCGATCCCGCATTGCGGATCGTCATGCGCGGTCGGATCGAGCCGTTCGAACGCCACGCCCAGGGACAGCAGCTCGAAACGGCAGTGCTGGAAATCCAGTTCCGCGAGGTGCTGCGGTTCCGACAGCGGCAGGCTCCCCGGATGCGGCGGCAGGGCCTGCGCCCGGGCACCGGGGGCGGCCAGAAGGAACAGGCCCAGGACGAGCCCTGCGGGATAGCTTCTCTTCACGGCACGGACTCCGCCTTGGCCGGCATTGCGCCGCGGCGGGCACGTACGGGCATCGCGGCGGCAGTCAGGCCGACAACGCCCGGACCCCGCGCCGGGTTGCAGCAGCAGGGCCGCGGTGGCCGGCGGGGCGGCCTACACCCTTTCCGACAGCCAGATCGCGGTGCGGGAGGCGGCGCGGATCGCCGCCGTCAGCACCGGATGGGCCGGTGCTTCGGCGGCGCCGGCGGCGATCGCCGTGTCGCGATGCTCCAGCTCCTCCTTGCGGAAACAGTCGATCTTCTCCCGCAGCTCCGCCTCGTCCTGGCCGAGCTGCGCCAGCTGCCGCCGGTAGTGCCGGTCGATCTCGGTCTCCACCGCCTCGGTGCAGGCCATCGCCGCCTTCGGCCCCAGCATCGCGGTGGCGGCGCCCAGCGCGAAGCCGGCGGCATGCCAGAGCGGGCTGAGGGCGGTGGGACGGACCCGGCGGGCGACCATCTGGCGGTTGAAATAGTCCAGGTGGCGCTCCTCCTGCGCCGCCATGTGGCGGATCTCGGCGGCGTCGGGGCGGTGGCCCAGCACGGCGAGCTGGCCCTGGTAGATCCGGCGGGCGCCATATTCGCCGGCCTGGTCGACCCGCACCATGCGGGCGATCCGCTCCTGCACCGTGGGGTCGCCGGGCAGCCGGCCGTCGCCGGTATGGGCGGGACCGGGCGGTGCCGCGCGATCCCCGTCATCGGCTGCCGGGGGGGCATCGGTGCGGGGCCGGGCGAAGGGGAAGGGTGAGGACATCACATTCTCCCGATGGATCTGGTGATCATGGGCGCGACGGTGCCGGCGGCCTACCGTCCCGCCGCCAGGCTCTGCCGCGCGGCGATGGCTGCGAAGATGGCCAGCAGCAGCGACAGGATGCCGTTCCAGCCGGCCATCGAGATGCCGGCGAAGGCGAAGGCGACCTCGTCGCAGCGCACCAGCGGCGCCGCCATCAGCTGCGCCTTCAGGTCGTCCAGGCTCTGCGGCGTGCCCGAGGCGCAGGTGGTGATCCCTTCCCACCAGCGCAGCTCGACCCCGGCATGGAAGCCGGCGATAGCGGCACCCGCCAGGAAGGCCAGGGCGACGGCGCCGAGCGCATAGCCCGCGACCCTGGCGCGGCGCGCCGGATCGGCCGCGGTTGCGCGGCAGGCGATCAGGCCGATCGCCACCAGGGCGATGACGGCGATATGGGCCCAGCGCTGCCAGTGGCACATGGTGCAGGGCGCCAGCCCGAACGCGTATTGCGAGACCAGGGCGGCCCCCAGCATCGCCGCGGAGACCAGGCCCAGCAGCAGCAGGACGGTGACGCCGTTGCCCATGCCCATGCCGATGCCAGGGCCTGACGCTCTGCCGCCTCGCTCCACCGCCTGCTCCTCATGCTGCCCGGGCTGTCCGCCCGGCCATACCTATGTGCCCTTCCGCCGGTGCCGGATCAATGTCGCGTGGCGGCCTGCGGCGGAAAGCTCACAGCAGCACCTTCACAAGTGCGAAACCGCCGACGAACAGGACGAAGAACAGGATCGTCAGGACGGCCAGGTTGCGCTCGATGAATGTCCGGATCGGCGGCCCGAACTGCCACAGCAGGGCGGCGACCAGGAAGAAGCGCGCGCCCCGCGCGGCGACCGAGGCGAGGATGAAGACCAGCAGGTCCAGATGCACCACGCCGCTGGTGATCGTGATCACCTTGTACGGGAAGGGCGTGAAGCCGGCACCCGCGACGATCCAGCCGCCCCACTCGGCGAAGCGCTGCTGGAACTCCGCGAAGGCGTCGTGATAGCCGTAGAAGTCGATGATCGCCGCGCCGATGCTCTCGTACAGCAGGGCGCCGATGGCATAGCCCGCCAGTCCGCCGACGATCGAGGACAGGGTGCAGAGGCCGGCCAGAAGGAAGGCCCGGTCCCGGCGCGCCAGGCACATCGGGATCAGCATCACGTCCGGCGGGATCGGGAAGACCGAGCTTTCCAGGAAGGAGATCCCGCACAACGCCGGCACCGCATGCCGGCCGCCGGCCAGCCGCATCACCCAGTCGTACAGGCGGGACAGGAACGGCAGATGGAACGTGCGGGGTCTCACGCTGTCCATGTCTGGGTGGCGGTCATCGGATCGCACTGCCTCGGCGAAAGGCCTCCGCGCAGGACGGCCTCAGCCCGGGCCTGCGCCCGGTACCGGCCGAATGCTGCCGTATAGACTGCGTCGGCCGGATCTGTCCATCCGACCTGCGCGGCGTGACGCCGGCGACGGGCCGCGGCTATTTGGTCTCCACCGAGATGCCGCCCTTGCCGACGTCGATCTCGACGCCGCTTTCCTGCTGCTCTTCCTGGTACAGCAGGACGCCGAGGACGGCCACGCCGACGACGAGGAGAACGATGAGCAGGTAGAGCGTGCTGCGCGCCATGACGGACCGATCCTTCTGCCGGCCGGGCCGACGGGCCCGGTTCCGGACGGATCAACGGCTGCGCTTGCAAAGGGTTCCCGTCAGCCACCTGCCGGCGCGGCATCGTCGCGGTCCAGTGCCGCCTGCGCCATGTCGCGCAGCCGGTTGCGCTGGATCTTGGTGCCGTTGGCGCTCTCGGTGGTGGGGAAGCCGTCGACCGGAAACACCCGCACCGGCACCTTGAACGCCGCCAGCGCCCCCTTGCAGTGGGCGCGCAGGGCTTCCGCATCCGCCGTCGCGCCGGGCTTCAGGGTGACGAAGGCGGCCGGCGCGGTGCCCTTCGCCGTCTCCACCCCCACCACCTGGCAGCCGTCGACGGCGGGATGGCTCAGCAGATGCGCCTCGATCTCCGCCGGGTTGACCAGGAAGCCGCCCAGCCGCAGGGCGTCGCCGGCGCGCGACAGGTAGACGAAGCCGCCGTCCGCCAGGGTATGGCCCAGATCGCCGCTGCGGAAATAGCCGTCTTCCGTGAAGGCCGCCTTCGTCGCCTCCGGATCGCCATCATAGCCGGTCATCAGGCTGGGGGCCGAGATCTCCAGCTCGCCCGCCTCGCCATGCGGCAGGATCGCGCCGGTGTCGCGGTCGCGGGCGCGGATGCGCGCCGCCGGCGATACCGGCATGCCGCCGCCCAGCTTGCGCTGCGCGGCCGGCGCGTCCGGCGCCTGCAGCGAGAACAGCGCCTGCACCTCGCTGGAGCCGTACAGGCCGCAGAGCGTCAGGCCGCGCGCCTCCGCCCGCTCCACGATGTCGGTCAGCGCCGCGTTGAACTTGGCGAAGCCGAACTGCCGCAGGGTGGGGAAGGGCCGGGGGCCGTCGACGGCGGCCAGCAGGCGGTCGACCATGTCGTCGGCGCCGAGCGAATGGGTCACCCCATGCGCCAGGATCAGCTGTGCCGCCTCTTCCGCCTCGAAGGCGGCCATCATCACCGAGGGCGCGCCGGCCGCCAGGGTCGCGGCATACTGGCAGAGCCCGAACACGCCGCAGAGCGGGATCGCCTGCAGCATCACCGTGCCGGGCGCGTCGTAGCCGAAGGCGCGGGCCACATCGCGGCCATGGCCGGCGATCACCGACTGCCTGTGCAGCACCAGCTTCGGCGCCTTGGTGGTGCCGGAGGTGGTGAAGATGTTGCAGGCGCTGTCCGGCCTTGCCAGGTCCTCCGCCATCGGCGGCGCCTGCAGCAGGCTGTCGAACGGCAGGACCTCCGCCTGCGGCAGGGCCGGCGCGGCGGCTTCATCCTCGCCGCTCTCGCCATAGACGATCAGGGTCCGCACCGCGGCCAGGGCGTCAGGCTCGACCCGGGACAGGATGCCGGCGAAGTCGATGCCGCGGAAGCCGGGCCAGATCGCCAGCGCCTTCGCCTGCGTGCGGCGGACGATGTCGCCCACCTCCACGCTGCGGTAGCGGGTGTTGACCGCCACCGCGATCGCCGACAGCCGGGCGCAGGCCAGCCAGAGGATGACATAGGCCGGGCAGTTCGGCAGGAACAGGGCGACCCGGTCGCCAGGGCCGATGCCGCGCTCCCGCAGAGCCGCTGCGGCCCGGCGCGCGGCGTCGTCGATTTCGCCATGGCTCCAGCTGCGGCCCCGGTAGACCAGCGCCGGGGCATTGGCGGGCTGCGCGGCGAGCAGGGCGGTGATCGTGAGGTCGCTGCCGCTCATGCCGGCAGCTGCGGGTCCTGCCCGTCCCCTGCGATTTCCGGCAGTTCGATGGTCAGCATCAGCGACGACAGGCTCTTGCCGTGGATGTCCATTCGCATGGAGCGGGTGACGCCGCCGTCCAGCGCGCCGTCGATGACGAAATTGTAGGCGCGCAGCTTCGGCAGGACGTAGCGGGCGCAGGGCCCGGTCGCCAGCCCGGCGAAGGCGCGCATCACCCGGTCGCAGGTCAGGTGGCTGCCCAGGTGCCGGAAGCCGGCCTCGTCATAGGCGATGACGGAGATGTTCACCCGGTCGCCCTTGTCGCCGGAACGGCCATGGGCCAGGTCGTGGACGCGCAGGGTCATGGTTCCGCCCCTCTCACGCTTCGAACAGTTTCACCTGGATGCGCATCTCGTCCCGCGGGATCAGCACCGACTGCACCCGCAGGATCTCCCGCACCGCCTTGAAGTCGCCGGCGCCGCCGGCCGGGCCGTTGGTCAGCAGGGTCTCGACCTCCTGGCCGATCACCTCGGCCGCCGCCCGGTCGGCGCAGCGGCCGGCGACCCGCAGGCGCACCTCGTAGGGCGCCGGCCGTTGGGCGTGCCCGCCGTGCAGGCTCTCCATGCCGATCAGTTCCACCCGCAGCTCGTCGCAGGCATGGCCGCGGAGGTCCAGCCGCCGGCGCACGATCTCGCCCGCCAGGCGAGCGCGTTCCACCGCGTTGATACCGCCATAGGACATCTGTCCCTCGCCGATCCAGCCCTCCAGATAGCCCACGCTGACTTTCAGCGCCTCGGGGCGGGGCTTCGCACGGGCGCCGGTCACCTCGACAAGGTCCGGGCCGGCCTGGACGAAGTCCACGTCGGTCACGTCCAGCACGCAGTCGGGCGTCACATAGGCGGCCGGGTCGTGCATCTCGTACAGCAACTGCTCGGTGCAGGTCATGCGGTCGATGCGGCCGCCGCTGCCGGCCACCTTGCCGATCCGCACCCGGCCGTCCGGCCAGATATCGGCATGCGGGAAGCCCAGCGCCCAGGGCTCCGGCACGTCCTTGGCCCCCCCGCTCCCCGCGCCGGGATCGGCGAAATAGCCGCCGGTGACCTGGCCCGCGCATTCCATCAGGTGACCCATCACGCAGCCCTGGCCCAGGCGGGGGTCGTCGGCCGCCCAGCCATGGGCGCGCATCGCCGGCGCCAGGAACAGGGAGGGATCCGCCACCCGCCCGGTGATCACCACGTCGGCGCCGCTGTCCAGTGCCTGGCCGATCGCGTCGGCGCCCAGATAGGCATTGGCGGAAACGATCCGGCCGGCGACATCGCCCAGCCGCTCGCCGGTCTCCAGGAAGGTCAGGTCGGGATGCGCCAGCACCCAGTGCAGCACGTCGTCGCCCAGCAGGGCGGCGACCTTCGTGCCGTGCAGGCCTTCGTCGCGGGCGATCTGCGTCACCGTTTCCGCGGCCGCCTCCGGGTTGGCGGCGCCCATATTGCTGACGATCCGCACACCCCGTTCCCGGCAGGCCGGCAGGACGGAGCGGATGCGTTCCGCCAGCAGCGGGTTGTAGCCGTCGCTCTGCCGGTTGCGGCGCGACAGCGCCTCCCGCGCGATGGTGCGCTCCGCCAGGCATTCGAAGACGAGAACGTCGATATCGCCGCGCCGGACCAGCTCCAGCGCCGGCTCCCAGCGGTCGCCGGCATAGCCGGCACCGCTGCCGATGCGCAGCGGGCGGCCCTCCGGTTGGTTCATGTCGTTGCCCGGCTCACGTGGTTGCGATGGGTGTCGCCGGCGAGCCGACGGCGCCCGGCAGGCGCAGCGGCGGCGCGGTCAGCAGGAAGCGCGACCGGCCCGCCGCCCGCAGATGCGCCGCCAGTTCCGACAGGTGCCACAGCTCGCCCAGATGGACACCGAGCTTGAACAGGCAATGCTCGTGCAGCGGCAGGGCGGCATGGCGGCCCCGGCCCGGTGCGGCCGGATAGGCCTCCACCGCGTAATTGTCGGCGATCAGCACGGCGATGCCGCTGTCGGTGATCCACTGCAGCAGCTTCGCATCGCGGCCGTCCAGCGCGGCGCAGGCGCCGTGCAGCTTCGCCGGATCGGGCTGCCGCTTCATGCCCAGCACCATGGCCGCGAAGCCGGTGTGCAGGCAGAGCATGTCGCCTTCCTCCACCGCCACCCGGTCTTCCTCCATGATCCGCATCAGCGCGTCATAGCCGACCAGTTCGCGGCGCTCGCCATAGCGGGCCGCCAGGTCGACCAGCACGCCGCGGCCCTGCACGCATTTCTGCGCCATCTTCTCGATGCCCAGGCGGTGGGCATGGGCGCCCTCGTAGGGGCTGCAGCCTTCCCCATGCGCGCCGCCCGCCGGGCCGACGACATGCTCGCCGCCGCGCCAGCCGTTGTAGTAGACGCGCTCCGCCACCCCGTCGCCATCGGCGTCGAACAAAGCGCCGACATGGGACAGCGCGTCCCACTGGGTGGAGTATTGGGTATGCAGCAGCACGGCATCGTCGCTGACCACGTCGGTCCAGTCCGCCTCCAGCCGTTCCAGGGCGAAGTTGTAGTTCGGTTCCCCTTCCCGGATGGTGGAGAACAGGCGCGGCGGATGGCGGCGCTCGTTCAGCACATTGCCGCCGGGATAGTCCAGCGGCAGGGAGAGGCAGAAGCTGCGCCCGTCGCGCACTTCCGCCGCCGCGGCCCGCACCCGCTCCGGGGTCAGCAGGTTCAGCCGCCCGTTCTCGTCGTCGGGCCCGAAATCGCCCCAGGTGGAGCCTTCCGGCCGGTTCGTCCATCGTGCGGCCATCCGCCCCTCCTCCCGTTCAGAACAGCTGCATCAGCCGGACATGGTCGGTCAGCGGCGCGGGGTCGCCCTCATAGACCACGGCGCCGGTCTTGATCACCACCGCGCGGCTGGCGACCGGCAGGCTCAGCTTCACGTTCTGCTCGACCATCAGGATGGTGGTGCCGAAGCGCTCGTTGATGGTGCGGATCGACTGCATCACCCGCTCCACCAGGTTCGGCGCCAGGCCGATCGACGGTTCGTCAAGGATCAGCACCCGGGGGCCGTGCATCAGCGCCATGCCGATCGCCAGCATCTGCTGCTGGCCGCCGGACATGGTGCCGCCGATTTGCTGCGCCCGTTCCTTCAGGATCGGAAACAGCTCGAAGACGGCCTCCAGCCGCTCCGGCATCCGGCCGGCATCGCGCTCGGCGAAGGCGCCCAGCTCCAGGTTGGTGCGCACCGTCAGGCTGCGGAAGATGCCGTGGCCCTGCGGCACGAAGGCAATACCGTCGCGCACGTTCGCCGCCGGCGACCGGCCGCCGATCTCCCGCCCCTCGAAGGCGATGCGGCCGGCCATCGGCTGCAGCAGGCCGAACATGGTCTGCAGCAGGGTGGTCTTGCCGGCGCCGTTATGGCCCAGGACCAGCAGGATCTCGCCCGCATTCAGGTCCAGGTCCAGGCCGTGCAGCACCCGCTTCTTGCCATAGCCCGCGGCCAGGCCCTGCACCTGCAGCAGGGGCCCGCTTCCTGCCCCGCCACTCATTTGAAGTACCTCTCGGCCAGCTCCGGATTGTCCATCAGCTCCTGCGGCGTGCCGGTGGCCATGGCGCGGCCCTCGTCCAGGAAGCAGACCGTGTCGCAGAGCTCCTTGATGACGTCCAGGTTGTGCTCGATGATGCAGATCGCCTTGCCGTTCTCCGCCAGGCGGCGGATCACCGGGAAGATCTCCTGCAGCGTGGTCTCGTCCAGCCCCGACAGCGGCTCGTCGAACAGCAGCACATCGGCGCCGGTCGCCAGCAGGCGGGCGACGACCAGCAGCTTCTCCTCCGCGTAGGACAGGTTCTCCGCCACTTCCTGCGCCTTGCCGTCCAGCTCCACGAAGCGCAGGACCGCCATCGCGCGGGCGATGTTCTCGCGTTCCTCGCGCGCCACCCGGAACGGGCGGAAGAAGACCGACGCGATATCGTCGCCGGACTGGCGCGGCAGGGCGACCAGCACGTTCTCGATCACCGTCATCTTCGTGAACAGGCGCAGGTCCTGGAACGACCGCGCGACGCCGGCCTCCACCAGGGTATGCGGCTTGCGGCGGCCGATGGCGCGGCCGCGCAGCCGGATCTCGCCGGCATCGGGGCGCAGGAAGCCGGTCAGCAGGTTGAAGGCGGTGGTCTTGCCGGCGCCGTTCGGGCCGATCAGCCCGGTGATCCGGCCGCGATGCAGCTCGATTGCGAAGTCGCTGACCGCCGTGATGCCGCCGAATCGCTTGGCCAGGCCGCTGGCCTGCAGCACCGCCTCGCCGGCCTGCCCGGCGCCGGCCGCAAGCAACCCGTCGCCGGCATGCGCATCCGCCGGCGCCGCCGTCCCGCCGGCCAGGTCGGCCGCTTCCCGCCCTTTCGGTTCCGGCAGCAGCCCCTCGGGGCGGAAGCGCAGGATCAGGACCAGGATCGCGCCGTAGATCACCAGCCGCAGCTTGTCGGCGATGTCGACCGGCAGCTCGATGAACTTCAGCAGTTCCGGCAGGGCGACCAGGATCGCCGCCCCCAGGATCGAGCCCCAGAGATTGCCGGTGCCGCCCAGGATCACCATGGCGAGGATGTAGATCGTCTCGTCGATGGTGAAGCTCTGCGCACCGACATAGGAGAAGTAGCGGGCGAACAGCGCGCCGGCCACCGCCGCCAGGCCGGCGGAGAAGGCGAACACCGTCACCTTCATCACCAGGATGTTCTTGCCCACCGCCTCGGCCGCGGCCTCGTTCTCGCGCATCGCGCGGAGCGCGCGGCCGAACGGCGAATGGGCCAGCCGCCGGCAGATCCAGATGCAGGCGACGGCGCCGATCGCGGCGGCGACCAGGAAGCTGCCGGGGCTGTCGAGCGCCCAGTCGTCGGCGCCGTACTTGGGCACCCCGCTGATGCCGTCGGTGCCGCCGGTCAGCCCGCCCCAGTTCAGGATCACCTCCAGCACGATGATCTGGAAGGCCAGCGACACGACGACCAGGTAATGGCCGCTGACCCGCAGCGCCGGCAGGGCGATCGCCACGCTCATCACGGCCGCGAAGGCGACCGCGATCAAGAGCGGCAGCGGGAAGGGCAGGCCCAGCTGGGTGGTGACGATCGCCGTGGCATAGGCCCCCAGCGCGTAGAATGCCGCATGCGACAGGGCGAACAGGCCGGCGAAGCCGATCAGCAGGTTGAAGGAGCTGGCGAGGATCGCATAGAGGCAGATCATCACCAGGATGTGCAGGAAATAGTCCATCCGCTGCCCCCGCCCTCAGCGCCAGCGCACGCCGAACAGCCCTTCCGGGCGCAGCATGATCATGGCGAACAGGATCACGAAGGCGATCGAGGCCTGCCATTCGGTCGGGATCTGCCAGAGCCCCAGGCTCTGCACCAGGCCCAGCAGGAAGCCGCCGGCGGCCGCCCCCTTCAGCGAACCGACGCCGCCGACGATCACCGCGACGAAGGCCATGAACACGGCGGCGAAGCCCATATGGGTGCTGGCGCCGTCCTTCAGCAGGATCAGCACCGCGGGCACCGCGGAGATCGCGGAGCCGAGGGCGAAGACCAGCAGGGTGACCTTCACCGTGTCGATGCCGATGATCCGCGCCATGTCGGGATCGTCGGTCATCGCCAGGATCGCCTTGCCGTAGCGGGTCCAGCGCAGGAAGGCGGCCAGGGCCAGTCCGATGATCACGAAGCTGGCGACCTGCCAGACATGGATCGTGGTGAAGAAGGCCGGGCCGACGAAATGGATGCCGTAGTCCAGGTCCTCGACCACCCGCACGCCGGAGCCGAACAGGATGCCGACCAGGTTCTCCAGCACGATGTACATGCCGAGCGAGGCGATCAGCGGCACCAGCAGCCGCGCGTTGCGCACCTCCAGCGGGCGGTAGACCAGGATATAGCTGCCCAGGCCCAGCACGACGGCGCCGGCGATGGCGGCCAGCAGGCCCAGCCAGACCGGCAGGCCCAGGCCGCCCGCCACCGCCCAGCCGATATAGGCGGCGAAGGTGAAGATCGGGCCATAGGCGAAATGCACCAGGCGGGTGGTGGCGAAGATCAGCCCGAAGCCGATCCCCAGCAGCGCATAATGGCTGCCGTTGATCACCCCGGTGACCAGAAGCTGGATCAGAAGGTCCATGTACGGGTCTGCCGCGAGGGGCCGCGCGCCACTGCCGGGCGGTCGCCGGGGCAGCGGGCGCGCGGCCGTCAGGCTCAGTCGAGCGCGATATACTTGACGAAGCTGCTCTGGCCGTCCTTCACCTCGAACAGCGCGACCTTCTTCTTCGCCACGCCATTGTCCTGGTAGACCATCTGGCCGCCATAGACGCTGTCGAAGCTCGGATTGTCGCGGATCGCTTCCGCCAGCTTCGCGCCGTCCCAGTAATCGCCGCCCTTCGCCTTGGCGCGGCGGATCGCCTCGGCGATCACGTAGACGCCTTCGTAATAGTTGGCGGCATAGAATTCCGGCGCCTCGCCATAGCGCGCCTCATAGTCCTTGGCGAACTGTTCCGCCCAGGCCTCGGTCGGCGCGAAATAGTCGGAGGTATATTCGTAGCTGTCGGTGTACTTGCCGCCGACCTTCTGGATGTCGGCATTGTACTCGATGCCGATCACCGGCACGTCCATGCCGAACTCGCGGATCTTCTTCAGCGCCAGGCCCGGGTCGGGGCTGAACAGCCACAGGCCGACCCAGTCGGGCTTGGCGGCGCGGATCTTCGCCACCTGGGTGTCGATATTGGGGGCGCCGACCTCCATGAACTCGGTGGCGACCACCTCTCCGCCCGCCTTCTCCCAGAACGGGTCGACGGTGGCGATCACGCTCTCGCCCGCGTCGGTCTTCCAGGCCAGCTGCGCCATCTTCTTCAGGCCCAGCTCCTGCGCCCGCTGGGCGGCCGCCTGGCCGAGGTCGGAGGCCAGCGAGCGGTTGTGGAACAGGTATTTCGACGCGCCGATCAGGGCGGTGGAGACGCCGCCGCCGTTCAGCAGCAGGATGCCCTTCTCGTCCGCGATGGGAGAGATCGCCAGGGTCGGCGGCGAGAACGAGGTCAGCACCGCCTGTACGTCGTTCAGGTTGATCAGCCGGTTCATCGCCGCGACGCCTTCCTTGGCGACGCCGGACTTGTGGTCCTCGATGATCGCCTCCAGCTTCACGCCGTCGATGCCGCCCTTGGCGTTGATCTCGTCGACAGCCTGCTGGATCGCCTGGCTCATCACCTTGCCGTACCAGTCGGCCTTGCCGCTCATCGCCAGGATTGCGCCGATCTTGTAGACCTCGGGATCCTTGGCATCCTGTGCGGCGGCGGTGCCTGCCTGGACCAGGCCGGCCAAGGCCAGCGCGCCGGCGGTGGCCCAAAGGAATGTCCTGCGGCCAAAAGCCCTTCGCATCGCGTCCTCCTTCCCTATTGCCGGGGCTTCGCACCCCTTCTGATGTCCGGGGCTTCGCACCCCTTGTCCGGTCGTTGGCACCAGGAAAGCGGACGGTTTGAACATCCGTTTGGCGCCAGCCGGCGGCATCGTGGCATGTTCTCGCCCCGGCTCCAACCGCTTCGCGTGCCTGCTGCACCGCTTTGGGCGGACGGGGGCGGCAGCCCGGTTTCGGCATCAGGGGGAGGATAAAGGCATGACCACCGACCGATCGGAGAAGCGGGTCCTGGTCGCCGGCGCGTCCGGCACCGTGGGGCAGGCGGCGGTGCGCCATTTCGAGGCGCTGGGGGACTGGCAGGTGATCGCCCTGTCGCGCCGCCCGGCCGGCCATGCCGGCAGCGGCCGGGTGAGGCAGGTCTCCGTCGACCTGGACGACGAAGCGGCCTGCGCCGCGGCCCTGGGCGGGCTGCCGCCGGTCAGCCACCTGGTCTATGCCGCCCTGTTCGAGCAGCCGGGGCTGGTCGCCGGCTGGCGGGCGGCGGCGCAGATGGCGCGCAACCTGGCGATGCTGCGCAACCTGGCCGGCCCGCTGATCGCCGGCGGGGCGCTGCGCCACGCCACCCTCTTGCAGGGGACCAAGGCCTATGGCGTGCATATCCACCGCATCCCGGTGCCGGCGCGGGAGAGCTGGCCCCGCGACCCCCATGACAATTTCTACTGGCTGCAGGAGGACTGGCTGCGCGCGCAGGCCGACGCGCAGGGCTTCGCCATGACCGTGCTGCGGCCGCAGATCGTCTTCGGCGAGGCGGCCGGCGTGGCGATGAACCTGATCCCGGTGCTGGGCGCCTATGCCGCGATCCGCCGGGCGGAGGGGCTGCCCTTCGCCTATCCCGGCGGGCCCGGCTACCTGTCGGAGGCGGTGGATGCCCACCTGCTGGCGCAGGTGATCGCCTGGGCGGCGGAGGCGCCGGCGGCGGCGGGCGAGACCTTCAACGTCACCAACGGCGACGTCTTCGCCTGGCCGAACGTCTGGCCCGCCCTCGCCGATGCCTTCGGCATGGACGCAGGGGAACCGGCGCCGATGTCGCTGGCGGACTACCTGCCGGCGCGGGCCGAGCTCTGGGCACAGATCGCGGAGCGCCACGGCCTGCGCCACCGCGACCTGGCCGCCATGCTGGGCGAATCCCACCATTACGCGGATTTCTGCCTCGCCCATGGCGCCAGCCGCCCGCCGCCGCCGGTCCTGGTGAGCACGATCAAGCTGCGCCAGGCGGGCTTCGCCGGCTGCATCGACACCGAGGCGATGTTCCGCGAGCTGATCCGGCAGGCGCAGGACGCGAAGCTGCTGCCGCCGCGGTGAGGCGGGCGCTGGGGGCCGGCGATCTGCCGCTGGACTTGCGCGCGGCCATCATGGCAGAAGATCGATGCTCCGGCGGCACGCCGGAGCCTGCGCGGGCGTGGCGGAATTGGTAGACGCGCCGGACTCAAAATCCGGTTCTGGTGACAGAGTGTCGGTTCGACTCCGACCGCCCGCACCACGATTCATCGCTGTTCCGGCGGCCCCGCCATGACCATCCTCGTCACCGGCAGTTCCGGCCATCTGGGCGAGGGGCTGATGCGGACCTTCCGCGGCGGCGGACGGGCGGCACTGGGCCTGGACCTGCTGCCGGGCGCCTTCACCGACCGGGTCGGCGCGATCGGTGACCGCACCTTTCTGGCAGACGCCCTGTCCGGCGCCACGACGATCTTCCACACAGCCACCCTGCACAAGCCGCATGTCGCCAGCCATCCGATGCAGGCTTTTGTCGACACCAATGTCACCGGCACGCTGGCGCTGCTGGAGGCGGCTTCGGCGGCCGGTGTGCAGCGCTTCGTCTTCACCTCCACGACCAGCGCCTTCGGCAGCGCGCTGACCCCGCCGCCGGGCGCCCCGGCGGCCTGGATCGACGAGGATGTGGTGCCGGTACCGCGCAACATCTACGGCGCCACGAAGCTGGCCGCGGAGCATCTGGTGGAACTGTTCGCCCGCCGGCACGGCCTGCCGGCGGTGATCCTGCGTACCGCCCGCTTCTTTCCGGAAGAGGACGACGACCCGGCGGTGCGGGCCGCGCATAGTCTGGCGAACGCGCAGGTCAACGAGCTGCTGTACCGCCGTGCCGACCTCGCCGACGTGGTGTCGGCACATCTGGCGGCGGCGGAGCGGGCGCCGGCGCTGGGCTTCGGGCGCTTCATCGTCTCCGCCGCCACGCCATTCGCCCGTGCGGACCTGGCCGACCTGCGGTGCGACCCGGCTGCGGTGGTGGAGCGGCTGTTCCCCGGCTGCCGCGCCCTCTATGCCCGGCTGGGCTGGACGATGTTCGCCGCGATCGACCGGGTCTATGACAGCCGCCATGCGCGGCAGGCGCTGGGTTGGCAACCGGACTATGGCTTCGGCAGGGCGCTTGCCGACCTGGCGGCCGGGCGCGAGGTCCGCAGCCCGCTGGCGCAGGCGGTGGGCACGAAGGGGTATCGCCAGAACGCCGCAGCCGGGCCCGAAAAATAAAAAATTATCGACCTTGTATTATTGCTTGGGAAGGCACATCTTCACCAAGTCGATGGACGGTTGGGTCTGTCGCCTCTGCGCGGAGCGATTCGCGCTCGGCCGATTGTCTTCTTCCCGAGAAACGCGAATTCGACGACCCGCGCTTGCGCGGGCGCGCACATATTCTGTCAAGAAAGGGTTTCCCATGTCCAAGGGAACCGTGAAGTGGTTCAACGCCCAGAAGGGCTTCGGTTTCATCCAGCCCGATGACGGCGGCAACGATGCCTTCGTGCATATCAGCGCGGTGGAGCGGGCCGGCATGTCCGACCTGCGCGAGGGCCAGAAGCTGTCCTACGAAGTCGTCTCCGACCGGAAGACGGGCAAGCTCTCCGCCGACCGGCTCGAACTGATCGACTGATCCGGCGCAGCCTGGCCCTGCCGTTGGCGGGGACAGGCGCGGCTGCCGGACTGGCACGTTGGGTCCCGCGTCTTTGCAGGCGCGGGACTTTTCGTTTGTGCGGCCCCAAGGAAGGGAGACGGCAGGATGAAGTATCTCGGCGGCATGCGCGGGACCGGGCAATTGCTCTGCGGTGACGGCCCGATCGCCCGCACGGCGTACGAACTCGACGGCTACGTCTCGAACACGGGCGATGTCACCGGCAGTGGCGAGCTTCATCTGCCCGCCGCGGCGCTGGAGGGGGCATTCGGACGCCCCGACCTGCAGCTGCAGACGGAAGACGGGCGCCTGTTCAAGCTGCGTTTCTCCGGCAAGCGGCCCGACCCGGGCGACGAATGGGCCCATGTCGACATCATGGGCGACCTGCCGGGGGAAGCGGGCTGGCGCAAGGGCGGGGCGGCAACGGACGGCGCCTGACCCCGAACGCCCCCCGACCGAACGCCCCCCTGACCTGACGCCCCCTCATGGAGCGCCTGCGGCCGACTGGCTGCTGCGGTCCGGTTCAGCGCCCGCGCCGCCGCGCGCCGCCCTTTCTACCCGTCGGCGGCAGCCCTTCCCGCAGCGCCGCCTCCACCAGCGCGCGGATCGCCCAGGACTTCACCTCGCGGGCGCGGTCGGGGCCGACCTGCAGGACGTCGCGGAACATCACCATTCCTTCCAGGCCGAAGACCAGGCAGAGCGACTGGCAGAGCCGGTCGTAGGCCTGCTTGTCGAAGCGGTCGCGCACCGGCGCCAAAGCCGCCTCGATCATCGGCAGGCGGCGGTTCTGGCGCAGCGGCATGCCGGCCGCTTCCGCCTTCGCGCTGGCCAGCAGCGCCTGCGCCAGGGTCATGCGCAGCGGCATCTCGTGCGCATACATGCCGGCATGCATCGCGGCCTCGGCCCGGTCGACGCGCGCCACCGGGTCGGTGGCAGGGTCGTTGGCGAACAGGGTGTGCGGGTCCGGCATCACGGCATGCGCCGCGGCCTCCGCCAGCAGGGTCTCCACGTTCGGGAAATAGCGGTAGATCGTGGCGCGGGACACCAGGGCCTCCGCCGCCACCTCCTCCATGCTCGGGGCATGGCCGTCCGCGCTCAGCCGCGCGGCGGCCTCCAGCAGGTCCTTGCGGGTGCGGCGGCGGCGGTTGCCATGGCCGCCGGCGGCTGCCGGAGCGGCCATCTCAGCCCTGGCTCAGCTGCCGGATCAGGGCGGGGAAGTCGAGCCAGACATTCTCCCGCGCGATCTCCCCCGCTTCGGTGAATTCCATCACGTGCAGCAGGCGGAACTCGACCTGGCGGTTGCCGCCTTCCATGCCGAAGGGCCGGCCCACGGCGCGGCCGCGCCACAGCGATTCGTCCACCAGGACATTCTCGCCGTGATAGCGCCGCAGGTTCGTGATCTCGCCGTCGGCGAGGTCGGTGAAAAGACCCTCGTAGAACGCCCGCGCCGCCTCGCGGCCATGCACTGGGCCGGTCGGCGTGCCGACGATGTCATGCTCCACGTCCGCCGCCAGGGTGGTCAGCACCCCTTCGACATCGTCGCGGATCTCGAACTGGAAATGCGCGTCCATCTTGCTGTCCATCTCCGCGGGGGTGAGAGGCATACGAGGCTCCATCGATCGCTTGTCCGTTCCGCCGGCCCCATGCCGGCGCGCCCAGATGTAAATGAGACATAAGTCTCATTACAAGAGGAAAGTCGCATGAATGCGACAACCTCCTGTCCAACCCTTTACCTGGCGGGTCATCGACCGGCGGCCGCCGGGCCCCGAGATTGCCTGTCAGGCGCTGCCGCAGCCCGCGGCCGCCGGAACCATGAGGGAGAGCAGGGATGAGCCAGACGCAGCAGAGCAATGCCGGGACGCATGAAGGCGCGACCGACCCCGTCACGGACCTGACCGACCGCTACATCGCGATGTGGAACGAGACCGACAATGCGCGCCGCCGCGACCTGATCGCGGCGGTCTGGGCGAAGGAGGGCCGCTATCGCGACCCGGCCCTGGCCGGGGACGGCCATGACGGCATCGATACCATGGTGCAGGGCGTGCAGGCGCAGTTCCCGGGCCACAGGTTCCGCCGCACCAGCGCGGTGGAGCAGCACAACGGCCGCATCCGCTTCGGCTGGGAACTGGGGCCGGAGGGCGCGGAGCCGCTGATCGCCGGTGTCGATTTCGGCATGCTGGCCGGCGATGGCCGCCTGCAGGAGATCGCCGGCTTTTTCGACAAGGTGCCGGCGGCCGCCTGAAGCGGCGTGCACCATTGACTCGGGCCGGCGAGGGCGCATCTGGTTGGGGATGCGCCCTCTTCTGCTGGCCCTGCTCTGCCTTGCCGTCCTGCCGGTCGCGACCGCATCGGCCCGGACGGTCGACACCGATGCCGGCCCCGTCGCGGTGGACACCGTGGTCGACGGGCTGGAGCATCCCTGGTCCCTGGCCTTCCTGCCGGACGGCCGCATGCTGGTCACCGAGCGGCCCGGCCGGCTGCGGGTGATCGCCGACGGGCGGCTGCTGCCGGACCCCGTGCCCGGCCTGCCGGAGATCGCCGATACCGGGCAGGGCGGCCTGCTGGACATCGCGCTGCATCCCGGCTTCGACGGCAACAGGCTGCTCTACCTGTCGCTGTCCGGGCCCGGACCGGGTGGCCAGGCCACCCAGGTCTGGCGCGGCCGCCTGGTCGATGCCGGCGGCGGCCTGCGGCTGGAGGATGCCGAGATGCTGCTGCAGGCCGACCCCTATGCCGGCGGCGGGCGGCATTTCGGCTCCCGCCTGGCCTTCGCCCCGGACGGCAGCCTGTTCGTCAGCACCGGCGATCGCGGCGACCGCGACCGCGCGCAGGATCCTGCCGATCCGGCCGGGTCGATCCTGCGCATTGCCGCCGACGGCGCGGTGCCGGACGACAATCCCCTGGTCGGTCGTGACGGCGCCCGTCCCGACATCTATGCCATCGGCGTGCGCAATGCGCAGGGCCTGACCATCCGCCCGGGGACCGACGAACTGTGGGAGGTGGAGCATGGCCCGCGCGGCGGCGACGAGCTGAACCTGATCCGGCCGGGGCGCAATTACGGCTGGCCGGTGATCACCTATGGCCGGGAATATTCCGGCGGCGAGGTGGGCGACGGGCTGACCGCGGCGCCGGGCATGGAGCAGCCGGTGCTGTACTGGGTGCCGTCGATCTCCCCCTCCGGCATGGCCTTCTACGACGGCGACGCCTTTCCCGGCTGGCGGGGCGACCTGTTCGTCGGCGCGCTGTCGGGCCGGCACCTGCGGCGGATCGACTTCCGCGATGGCCGGCCGGCCAGCCAGGAGGTGCTGCTGGCGGACCTGGGTGCACGCATCCGCGACGTGCGCCAGGGCCCTGACGGCCTGCTCTACCTTCTGGTCGATTCCCGCGACGCACCGCTGCTGCGCCTGCGCCCCGCATCCTGACCGGCATCCTGGGCGGGTCCTGGGCGGGTGCCCGCGCGCGTATTGACCTCTGCCGCCAGCCGGCCGATCCTCCGCTTCGGTTCCGGAAGGTGGGCAGATGTCAGGTGCAACCCTTTTCGAGGCCGGTCTGCGTCGCGACCGCTGGCTGGTGGTCGGCGGCCTGGTCGGCGTGACGGTGGCGAGCTGGCTGTTCGTGCTGGACGGCGCCGGCACCGGCATGTCCACCCTGGGCATGAGCGGCCTGGACCTGGCGCTCGGCGGCGGCATGCGGATGGCGATGGCGCCGGCCGTCTGGTCGCCCGACTATGCCCTGATCATGTTCGTCATGTGGTGGGTGATGATGGTGGCGATGATGCTGCCCAGCGCCAGCCCCACCCTGCTGCTCTATGCCGGCATGGAACGCCGCCGCGACACGGGCGACGGCGTAAGGGGGCGGGGCGCCGCCGGCCGGGTGGCGCTGTTCGCCTTCGGCTATCTCGCCGTCTGGGGCGGGTTCAGCCTGCTGGCGACCGCAGCGCAATGGGGCCTGGAGCGAAGCGGCCTCTTGTCCTTCATGATGGCCAGCACGACGCCCTGGCTGGGCGGCATCCTGCTGCTGGCCGCGGGGCTGTGGCAGTTCGCGCCGTTCAAGCAGGCCTGCCTGCGGCACTGCCGCTCGCCGCTCTCCTTCCTGATGATGTCCTGGCGGCCCGGTGCCGCCGGCGCCTTCCGCATGGGTGCGGTGCACGGCCTGTTCTGCCTGGGCTGCTGCTGGTTCCTGATGGCGCTGCTGTTCTACGGCGGCATCATGAACCTGTGGTGGATCGGCGGCCTGGCGCTGTTCGTGCTTCTGGAAAAGGTCCTGCCCGCGGGGCACTGGTTCGGCTATGCCGTCGGTGCGGCCCTCGCGGGCTGGGGAATTTGGCTGTTCGCGACAGCGGCCTGACGGCCGACCGCGTCAAGAAGGGGGATCCGGCATGACCTGGCGTATCAGCGGCGAGTATATGGAGACCTGCAACTGCGACTATGTCTGCCCCTGCATCTACACCCACATGACGGCGCCGCCGACGGAAGGGGATTGCAAGGTGGCGATCGCGATGCAGATCGACCAGGGGGCCAAGGACGGCACCGACCTGGCCGGGGTCCGCTTCATCGTGATGATGATGTCGCCCGGCCCGATGGCCGACGGCGACATGGTGGTCGGCCTGATCGTCGACGAGGGTGCCTCGGACGCCCAGGTGCAGGCGGTGACGGAGATCGCCTCCGGCCAGTCGGGCGGGCCGATGGCGGCGATGGCGCCGCTGGTCAGCACTTTTGCCGGGGTCGAGCGGCGGCCGGTCCGCTTCGAGATCGACGGCATGTCCCGCCACGTCACCGCCGGCGAGATGGTCGACCAGACCTGCATCGCGGTGATGGGCGGCGCCGACCCGGGGGCGCCGATCTACCTGGAGAACACCGCCCATCCGGCGAACCACAAGCTGGCCCTGGCCCGCAACGGCCACAGCCGCTTCAACGCCTTCGGCATCACCTGGGACGACGCGTCGGGCACCCGCAACGGCCATTTCGCGCCCTTCGCCTGGCAGGGCTGAGAACCGACGGAGCGGGATGATTGAGGGCGCCGCCTATTTCGTGGCGTCGTGAAAGATCAGGCCCAGGGTCAGCCGGTGGCCGCTGCGCACCCGGCTGACCCCGTGCCGCATCGCCGCCTTCACATAGCCGCGGGCGCCGGGCGCCGGCCGTTCCGCGACCGGGAAGATCACCGCCGCGCCTTGCGGGATCGCCACCGCGGTGCCGATCGACTGCTGGCGCGGCCGGTTCTCCATCAGCAGGAACTCGCCGCCCTCATAGTCGGTGCCGGGCGCGTTCAGGCCGATCACCGCCTGCAGCGGGAAATGCTCGGCGCCGTACAGGTCCTGGTGCAGGCGGTTGTAGTCGCCCGGGCCGTAGCTCAGCATCAGCGGCGTCGCCCGGCGCTGGCCCGCCGCATGGCATTCCGCCAGGTAATCCTCCAGCTCCGGCGGATAGGAGCGAGGCCGGCGCAGGTCGGCGGCCATCCGGCCGGCCACCGGTGCCAGCCGGGCATAGAGCGCGCTGCGCAGCCGGGCCACCGGCTCCGGCAGCGGATAGTCGAAATACCGGTACAGGCCGGAGCCATAGGCATGGCGGCCCATGTCCACGGTCTTGCGGAACAGGTCCGGCCGGTCGAACAGCTTCCGCAGGCCGGCGCATTCGGCGGCCGTGAGGAGGGGCGGCGTGACGGCATGGCCTGCCGCCCGCAGGTCGTGTTCCAGCACCTCCGCGGCCGGCAGCGGCAGAGCCGCGCCCATTCCGCTCTTCTGATTCGCGCTCATGAGGCGGGCCTGCCCTCCGCTTCCAGCAGCGCCGCCTTGCGCTCCGGCCCCCAGCGATAGCCCGACAGGCTGCCGTCGCCGCGGACGATGCGGTGGCAGGGCACGGCCAGCGCCACCCGGTTGGCGGCGCAGGCACTGGCGACCGCACGCACCGCACGCGGCTTGCCGATCCGTGCCGCCAGCTCCGCATAGGTCAGGGTGGTGCCGGCAGGGATCTCCCGCAATGCCGACCAGACGGCGAGCTGGAAGGCGGTGCCGCGCAGGTCCACCGGCAGCAGCGGCCAGTCGGTGCGCCCGTCGACATAGTCGGCCAGCTGCTGCCGCCACTGCGCCAGCCCGGCATCCTCGTTCTCCAGCCGGGCCTCCGGGAACTCCGCCTGCAGCGCCGCCTCCAGCGCATCCGGGTCGCTGTCCAGATGCACCCAGCACAGCCCCTTCTCCGTCGCGGCAATGCCCAGGCAGCCCAGCCGGGTGGCCGCCGCCGACCAGGCGATGCGCTGGCCGGCGGCGCCCTTGCGATAGGCCGCCGGCGCCATGCCGAGATATTTCGGCGCCGCGGCATAGAAGCGGCTGGGCGCGCCATAGCCGGCGGCGAACAAAGCCGACAGCACGTCCTCGCCCGCACGCAGCGCGTCGCGGGCGCGCAGCATCCGCAGCCCCTCGCCGAACTGTGCCGGCGTCAGGCCCAGGAAGGCCTTGAACTGACGCTGGAAATGGCCGGGGCTCAGGCCGGCTTCCGCCGCCAGGGCGGCGAGGTCGGGCATCGCCTCCTCTGCTGCCGCCATCCGGCGGCAGGCATCCGCGATCCGTTCCGCGACTTCCCGGTCGGCGGCGCGGGCGTCGCGGCTGCAGCGCCGGCAGGGCCGGAAGCCGGCCGCCTCCGCCGCGTCGGGACTGTCGAAGAAGGCGGTGTTCTGCCGCCGCGGGCGACGGCCCCGGCAGCTGGGCGGGCAATAGACCCCGGTCGTGGTCACCGCATATACGAACAGCCCGTCATAGCGGCCGTCGCGCGCGGTCAGCGCCTGCCAGAACTCGGCATCGCGCCCCGCCTCCTGCTGCGGCGCGGCGCCGGCAGCCGGGACCGGGTTTTGGCTTTCGGTAAGCATCCTGTCCTCCACGAGTTTCATCCTCTCGTGCCGGAAGATGCGCCCGCCGGCGCGCGATTGCGTCCCGGATCCTGCGCCGGGTGATCCGGCAGGCCGCAAGGGCGCCGTGCCTCAGGCCGGCGCCGGCAGCGGCAGGTCGGTGATCAGCATCATGCCCGGGCGGTGGGTGATGGCAAGCGGCGGGCGCGCCTGCTCCAGCGCCCGCTGCGGGGTCACGCCGCAGGCCCAGAACACCGGCACTTCGTCGGCCTGCACCGGGCAGGGATCGCCGAAATCGGGCGCCGACAGGTCGGCGATCCCCAGGGCGGCCGGGTCGCCGACATGAACCGGCGCCCCGTGCGAGCGCGGCAGGGCGGCGGTGATGCGCCGCGCGGCATCCACCTGGTCCGGCCGGAACGGACGCATCGACACCACCAGGGGACCGCGGAACGGCCCGGCCGGCTGGGTGTCCAGGGTGGTGGTGAACATCGCCACGTTGCGTCGCAGCTCGATATGGCGCACCGGCAGGCCGGCGGCCAGAAGGGCGGACTCGAAGGAAAAGGAGCAGCCGATCACGAAGGGCACCAGGTCGTCCCGCCACCAGGCGCCGATCTCGTCCGGGGCATCGACCTCGCGGCCGTCCCGGAACACCCGGTAGCCCGGCAGGTCGGTGCGCAGGTCGATATCGGTCCCCAGCTCCGGCAGGGCCGGATCGCCCGGCCGGCCGCGCGCCAGCAGGGGGCAGGGCCGGGGATTGGCGGCGCAATAGGCGGCGAAATCCTCCGCCCAGTCGGCGGGCAGGATCACCAGGTTGCCCTGTTCCACCCCGGGTGCCAGGCCGGAGGTGGGGCCGGTCAGTTCGCCGCTGCGGATCGCGGCGCGCGCCGCCTGCGCGGCACGGGTCGCGGCGCTCCTGTCCTCGACATCATCGCCGGGGGCGGCGAGACGGTCGCCCGTCATTGCCCGTCAGGCGCCCGGGGTGCTGCCGGGGCCCGCCCCCGGGCCGCCGCCCTGCTGCTGTTGGGCGCGCACGGCAGTGCGCAGGCGGTGGCGCATGACAAGGCCGAAGATCAGCGCCGCCACGATGGCGCCGATCACCACCGGGATGGCGATCAGGAATGTCAGCACGCCCAGTGCGAAGGCGCCGATCAGAACCAGCGCGACCACGACCAGGGTAACGATCCCGCCCAGGGTCGAGGGGCGCCGCATGCCGCCGGCCTGCCGGGGGCCGCCATCGCCGCCGCCATGGACGCGATAGCCGCCGTCCGGCGTGATGTCGATGGTGGGCGGCTCCCGGTAGGATCCGCCCGGTCCTGTCTGCCGGGGGCCCTGGTGCCGGCTGCCGCCTGTCCCTTGCTGCATGTCGCTCCGGTCGCTGCTGGACCGCAGGGCAGGCCCTCCACGCGGAAGCTGCCCTGCGGACGTTCATAAACTGCAAGGCCTCCCACTTATGACGTCGCAGGCCCGTTCGCAAGGCAGGCCGGCGCGGGAACCGCGGTCCGCCCCGGCGGGTTTGCAGGATGAGGCACGGCCGCAGCGGCCGTACCGGCATCGAGGCGAAGGGCGAAGATGGACCTGCTCCGCATTATCCTGGCAATCCTGCTGCCGCCGCTGGGGGTCTTCCTGCAGGTGGGGCTGGGCCTGCATTTCTGGCTGAACATCCTGCTGACGATCCTCGGCTATATCCCCGGCATCGTGCATGCCGTGTGGATCATCGCGCGGCGCTGATGCCATGACAGGCGGTCGCCCCGACCCACAGGACCCCGACTCGCTAGCCGACGACCTGCGCGACCTGGACTGGCTGGCCGGGCTGATGGACGACCGCTTCCGGGTGCCGGGCACCAATATCCGCTTCGGCCTGGATGCCCTGTTCGGCCTGGTGCCGGTCGCCGGTGACACGGCCAGCACCGCGATCTCGGCCTACCTGTTCTGGCGTGCCGCGCGGCTGGGCCTGCCGGCCCACGTCCTGGCGGGCATGGCGGGGAATATCGCGATCGACTGGGCGCTCGGCCTGGTGCCGCTGGTCGGCGACCTTCTGGATGTCGGCTTCCGCGCCAACCGCCGGAACCTGAACATGCTGCGCCGCCACCTGGCCCGCCGCGCCGCGCGGCCGTCTGGCACTGCGCGGGCGCGCGGCGGCTGGCAGAGCGCCGGCCAGGGCGCCGGGCAGGGCGCAACCTCCCGAGGCTAGCCCGGCCTGTGCTGCGTGCCGCGGCCGAAGGTGACGAACAGCAGCTGTCCCGCCTCCTGCACCCGGTAGCGGTGCCAGTGGCCCCGGGGCACCAGGCAGAGCGGGGCCGCCGCTTCCAGGGCGACTTCCGCCAGTCCGGTATCCGTCTCCACCTCGAAGGTGATGCGCCCCGACAGGCGCAGGATCAGTTCGTCGCCCTCCGGATGCATCTCCCAGTGGGTCATGTCCGTTTTGGCGTCGACCTGCATCAGCAGGTAGCCGCCGATCTCGCGCCGGCCCTCGATCAGCGACGGCCAGAAGTCCGGGGTCAGCGGGATCAGGCCGATCGCCCCGTCGGTGCCGAGTTCGGCATAGATGCGGTCGGGGGCGAAGCTGCAGGGCGGTGCCGGCGTCGCCGCATCGTCCGCCCCATCATCTTCCTTCCGGTCGCCGGTCATGGCCGCCTCAGGAAGCCGGGCGCGCGGCGGCCGGCAGGACGCCGGCCGCAGTGGTGCGCAGCAACGGTCGCATTGTCGAGGCGCCGGAGGCCGGTGCTCCGGATCCCGGTGCCCGGCGAGCCGGCGACGGGTCCCATCCGGATCCCCTGATCGCTGCCCCCCGCGTTGGCGGCGTGCCGCGCGCGCCAGGCAACATGGCCGTCCCTCCCGGATCGCTCCCGCCTGCAGGTCGACAGGATAGGGCGGTTGCGGGTTCCGGTCATCCGCGCTGCGGCGAAAGCCACGACAAATGTAAACAAAGTATTGATTACTTCTGTTTCAGTCGAGGAAAATATTCGTCCGCGAAATTAAGACGCGGGTAATCACCGGCGGCTACGCTTCGTGCGCTTTCAAATCCCAACCGAGGATACCCGATGCACAAACTCGCTCTCGCCGTCGCTGCCGCCGCGGCCACAATCACCCTTGCCGCCGCCGCGCAGGCCGCGGGCGACCGGGGCACCGCCGATGAGGCCACCGCGATGGTCAAGAAGGCCCAGGCCCATTTCGAGTCCGTCGGCAAGGACCAGGCGGTCAAGGACTTCTCCACCCCCGGCAACGCGTGGACCGACCGCGACCTCTATGTCTTCTGCGTCGACCAGACCGGCACCAACCAGGCCCATGGCGCCAATCCGAAGCTGGTCGGCAAGAACCTGAGCGCGCTGAAGGACGCCAACGGCAAGCTGTTCGTGGCGGAGATGGTCGAGGTCGGCAAGGCCGGCGGCGGCTGGGTGGACTATACCTGGCCGAACCCGGTCACCAAGAAGGTCGAGCCGAAGAGCTCGCTGGTGGAGCCGTTCGGCGAACTGATCTGCGGCGTCGGCATCTACAAGTAGGCGGCGCCTGGAGACAGGACTGACTGGGCCGGTCCGTGGCATGCGGTTCGGCATCACGGCACTGCATGGGGCCGGCCGGTGCCGCCGGCCGGCCCCGTCGGTGCAGCGGATACGGGAGCCGATAGTTTCATGAACTGGTTCGCAAATCTCTCCCTCGGCAGGAAGATGTTCGTGGCACCGCTGGTGCTGCTCGTCGGGCTGGCCATCGTGGCCGTCATCGCCTTCCTCGGCATCGATCGCCAGCGCGACGCCATCCATGATCTGAACGATGTCCAGATCCGGGCCTTTGCCGAGATGTCGGCGCTGAACACCCGCCTGGCGGAGACGCAGCTGGACGTCTACCGGCTGCTGACCGTCGCCGTGAACGAGAGCGACCAGCAGAAGGTCGAGGCTCTGACCGCCGCCACCCGTGCGGCGCTGGACGGGGTGGTCGCGGCGACCCTGGCGCTGGACCTGACCCGGCTGGACGACCCCGCGATCGAGGAACTGAAGACGGCGACCCTTGCCGACGCAGAGGCCTACCGGCAGGGCGCCATCGACACGATCGACATGATCGCCATCGACACCGCCACCGCCAGCATGTTCATGGTCGGCACGGTGGACCTGTACGAAAAGCTGCGCGGCGATGTCGCCGCCCTCGACGAGACCGTCGACCGGATGCGGGTGGACGCCACGGCATCCACCCTGGACGCGGCCGGCCAGGCGATCTTCCTGTTCCTGCTTGTCCTGGCGATCGTGATCGTTGTCGGGCTCCTGCTGAACTGGCTGATCGCGCGGATGATCTCCCGCCCCGTGGTGCAGATGACCGGCTCGATGTCCGCCCTGGCGGCCGGCGACCGCGATGTCGAGATCCCCGTCGCCGACCGCCGTGACGAGATCGGCCGCATGGCCGAGGCGCTGGCGGTGTTCCGCGAGAATGCCATCGAGCGTGAGCGGCTGGAGGCGCAGCAGAAGCAGGAGCAGGCCGAGCGCGAGGCACGGACCGGCCGCATCGAGCAGCGCATCGCGGAATTCGACAGCCTGATGCACCAGGAGCTGGCCGAGGTCACCCTGGCCGCCGGCAACCTGAAGCAGAACGCCGACCAGATGGCGCAGGCGGCGAGCGCGACCGAGGACCGCTCCGGCGCCGCCCGCGAGGCCGCGGGCCAGGCGTCCCAGAATGTGCAGTCGGTGGCTTCGGCCACCGAGGAGCTGTCCAGCTCCATCAACGAGATCGGCCGCCAGGTGGAGCAGTCCACGGCGGTCGCCGGCCGCGCCACGGAGCGCGCCCGCACGACGACCGAGACGATCGGCAAGCTGGAGGCGAATGCCCAGCGCATCGGCTCCGTCATCACCCTGATCCAGGAGATCGCCGAGCAGACCAACCTGCTGGCCCTGAACGCGACCATCGAGGCGGCGCGCGCCGGCGATGCCGGCAAGGGCTTCGCCGTGGTCGCCAGCGAGGTGAAGAACCTCGCCTCGCAGACCGCCAAGGCGACCGAGGAGATCGCCGCCTCCATCGTGGAGATCCAGAACAATACCGGCACCGCCTCGGAGGCCATCGTCGGCGTGTCGGAGATCATCGAGGAGATGTCGCAGATTGCCGCCGGCATCGCCGGTGCGGTACAGGAGCAGGGCGCCGCCACGCAGGAAATCGCAAGCAGCGTGCAATTGCTGTCGCAGGGCACGGCGGAGGTCAGCGAGAGCATCGGCCAGGTCAGTGAGAATGCCTCGATCAGCGGGACGGCGGCCGGCCAGGTGCTGGACCTTTCCAGCAATCTCGCCCGCCAGTCCGAACGGCTCAATGGCGAGATCCAGTCCTTCCTGTCGGAGGTGCGTGCCGCCTGACGGCCCGCGGAACCGGGCCGGCAGGTCCGGAGAAACGGCATCGACGCGCCGGCCGCCGACATGGCGCCGGCGCGTTTCCCTTTGCCTGCCGCTGCTGCTGGTCCTTGCATCGGCACTGCCGGCGGCCGGCGGAGAGGCGGTCACCTACCGGCCCTATGCGGTCGACGGCCGGCCCCCGGACGGCCTGGCCGTCACCCTTTCCGACGCCACGCCGGATGCGGTTGGCAGCTTCGACCTGGGCCGGGTATCGATCCAAGTCTTCGCGCCGCTGGCGCAGGTAATGGCTGAAGCGGCCGCCCTGCCGGCGGAGGCCCTGCCCTACCGGCCGGAGGCACCCGCCTGCAGCGACATTGCTGTCGCCGATCTGCCGCCCGCCGGCACCGGCTGTGCCGACGAGGCGGCATCCTTCCGGAACCTGATGGCCCGGGGCGCCGCCCTGTGTGCCGACCTGGCGCAGCCCGAGCGCTCGGTCCTGCAGGGAGAACCCGGCGACCTCGCGGCGGCCGAGCTGGGCTCCATTCCCGGCCTGGTCGCCTATGCCGGCCGGGCCCTGTCGGAGATCCGCTTTCCCCGCGCGCTGTACGACGCCCGGCGACAGGCCGGCCTGCGGCGCATCATGGGCAAGATCCGGCTGCCGGAACTGGAACGCGCCGCGGCGGGCTTCGCGCGCTCGGCCGCGGCCCTGGATGCCGGGCGCGGCGGCGCGGCTTGTGCCGTTCCGCCGGCGGCAGGCGCGCGCCTGGACGGCCTGCGGCAGCGCATCGCCGACCTGCTTGCGGAACGGCGGCGGATCGATGCGGCCGGACGGGCACAGGCGGCGGCCGAAGCGGCCGCGCTGCGGGCGGCCGGCCGGGAGCGCGCCGTGCTGCCCTATCCCGGCCTGACCGCGCCCGAACGGGCGGAGCTGTCGATGCTGCTGGGCGGCATCTACTGGCGCATGCGCGGCGGCGGGCTGGTGCTGGAGCCGGACGGCACCCAGGCCACCCGCTATCACTACAACGCCCTGCCGATGGCGGCGATCGGCGCGCTGAACGGCGGGGCGGAAGGCTATGCCGCGGGAATGGCGATCTTCAGCCGGATCTTCGAAGGCTGGGGCATCTGGATGGACATGGGGCGCACGCCGGGCGGCGACGGCGCGCTGGCCGACCTGGCGGGGATGACGGCGCGCGGCGCCCGGCAGGTCGGCATCGCCGCGCCGATGCTGGTGGCCGGCGGCTACGATTCCGCCTGGCTGAGCGCCGGCGGCCTGCATCTGGGCCCGGTCTACTACTTCGCCTGGGAGCGGCTCGACGGGGTGACGGTTGGGCCCGACCTGGCGCCGCCGCTGCAGCCCTTCCTGGAAGGTCCCACCGCCTGGGGCGAGGCGCTGGGCGGTGCCGCGATCGCCTATGGCTTCGCGCGCAGCCTGCTGGCCGGCCGGCCGATCCCGGTCCAGGGCGCGCCGCTGGAGCGGATCGGCCGCTGAACCGGGGCGGGCGGCGCGGCGGACGCCGCTGCCGCCGTCGCTCAGGCCTCGTCGCGGCGGCGGAAGCCGGCCAGGGCGCGATAGCTGCGCGCCACCTCCTCCAGCTCGGCGGGGCTGATCAGGTCCTCGATCCGGTCGTCCGGGCCGCTGACCCGGGCATCGGCGATGTCCAGCACCCGCTCTGGTCCGGACTGCCGGTTGGCCAGCACGACGGCATTGGCGGGTTGCAGCCGCGCCGCCTCGTAGCCGGCGAGGCCGGCGGCCGCATCGTCGCAGGCGCCCAGCGCTTCCGCCAGGGCCGCGGCGTCCAGGATCGCCTGCGAGGCGCCGTTGGCGCCGATCGGGTACATCGGATGGGCGGCGTCGCCCAGCAGGGTGACCCGGCCGAAGCTCCAGCGCGGCAGCGGGTCGCGGTCGATCATCGGGAACTCGAAGATCTCCTCCGTCGCTTCCATCAGCGCGGTGATGTCCAGGAAGTCGATGCCGAAGTCGCGGAAACGGGGGATGAAGTCGCGGGACCCGCGCCGGCTCCAGTCGCCGGGATGCAGCGGCCGCGGGCTGTCATGGCGCAGTTCCGCCACCCAGTTCAACAGCGCCCGGTCGCGCCGCCGCGCCTCTTCCGAGATCGGGTAGCAGACGAACTTCACGTCGTGATTGCCGGCGATGAACATGGTCCGCCCGTCGCCGAACGGCGCCTGCTCGTGCGCGCCGCGGAACATCATCACGCCTTCGTAATGGGCCTGCTCCTCGCCCGGATAGAGTTGCGCCCGCACGGCGGAATGGAAGCCGTCCGCGCCGACCAGGATGTCGCCCTGAAGCCGTTCGCTGCCGCCTTCGGCCGTGGCGAAGCAGGCGGTCACCCTGTCGTCCGCTTCCTCAAAGCCGGTCAGGCGCAGCCCGCTGCGGACCGCCTGCGGGCCGAGACGCTCCATCGCCGCCTCCAGCAGCATGAACTGCAGGGCGCCGCGATGGATGGAGTATTGCGGCGTGGCGAAGCCGGCCTCGATGCCGCGCGGATCGGCGGCGATCAGCTGGCCGAAGCGGGTGCGGTACTCCACCGCGCGGGTGCGCACGCCCAGGCGGGCGAGCCGCATGCCCAGCCCCAGTTCGTGCAGGACCGCCGATCCGTGCGGCAGCAGGTTGATGCCCACGCCCAGCGGCCGCAGCTCCGGCACCGCCTCGGCCACCTGCACCTGCCAGCCGATGCGCTGCAGGGCCAGGGCCGCCGTCAGGCCGCCGATCCCGGCACCGGCGATGATCGCCTTCATGTCGGTCCCTGCTGCATCGGCCGGCTCCCTGCTCAGGCGGCCGAAGCCGCAGCCTCCCGGATCAGCGCCAGGAAGGTCTCGCCATAGCGCTCCAGCTTCGCCTGGCCGATGCCGTGCAGCTGGCCCAGGGCCGCCGCGTCGGTGGGTCGGGCCTGTGCCATCTCGATCAGGGTGCGGTCGGGAAAGACGACATAGGCCGGCACGTTCTGGGCCTTCGCCAGTTCGCCGCGCTTCGCCTTCAGCCGCTGCAGCAGCGTCTGGGACTCCGCCGACAGGTCCGCCTCGGCCGCGGCCGCCGCGGCACTGCCCGACGCGCGGCCCTTGCCCTTCCGCTCGCGGGCCTGCAGCTGGTCCATGCGGATCTCGATCCCCTGGCGGCCGAACAGCACCTCCTTGCCGGCGGGCGTGATCGTCCAGGCGCCGTGCCGGGCATAGTCCTGCGCGATCAGGCCGGCGGCATAGATCTGCCGGAAGATCGCCCGCCATTCCGCCTTCGGCCGTTCCCTGCCGACACCGAAGGTCGGCAGGCAGTCGTGCTGGAAGCGGCGGATCGCCTCGCTCTCGTCGCCGCAGAGGATGCCGACCAGATGCTCGGTGCCGAAGCGCTGGCCGGTGCGGGCGATCGCCGACAGGGCCATCTGTGCGGGCACCGTGCCGTCGACCAGGGTGACGCCCTCCCGGCAGAGATCGCAATGGCCGCAGGGCGCGACCGCCTCGCCGAAATAGGCGAGCAGGGTCTGCCGCCGGCAGCGCGGCGCCTCGCACAGCGAGACCAGCGCGTTCAGCCGTTGCCGCTCCACCCGCTTCTGCTCGTCGGCGGCGTCGCTTTCCTCGATCTGCAGCCGGCGCAGGCGGACATCGTCCAGGCCGTACAGGGTCAGGGTCTCCGCCGGCAGGCCGTCGCGGCCGGCGCGGCCGATCTCCTGGTAGTAGCTCTCGATGTTCTTCGGCAGGGCGGCATGGGCGACGAACCGCACGTCGGGCTTGTCGATGCCCATGCCGAAGGCGATCGTCGCCGTGACCACGATGCCGTCCTCCTGCAGGAACAGCTCCTCGTTGCGGGCGCGGTCCGCCGGCTCCAGCCCGGCGTGGTAGGGCAGGGCGCGGATGCCCTTGCCGTTCAGCATCTCAGCCAGTTCCTCGGTCTGCCGGCGGGAGGCGCAGTAGACGATGCCGCTGGCGCCGCCCTGGCGGGCGACGAAGTCCAGGATCTGGCGGCCGGCGCGCTCCTTCGGCCGCATGGCGAGATGCAGGTTCGGCCGGTCGAAACCCTGCACGAAGATCCGCGGCGCCTGCCTGTCCGGACCCTCCGCGAACAGGCGGTCCACGATATCGCCGCGGGTGGCGGTATCGGCGGTCGCGGTCAGCGCGATCATGCGCGGGTTGTCGAGTTCGGCGCGGATCTCCGCCAGGCGCATATATTCGGGCCGGAAGTCATGGCCCCATTGCGACACGCAATGCGCCTCGTCCACCGCCAGAAGGCCGATGCCGGCGCGGCGCAGCGCGGCCTGCAGGTCGGGCCGCACGAGCCGTTCAGGCGCCACATAGAGCAGCTTCAGCCGGCCCTCGCCGGCGGCGCGCAGCAGGTCGCGGTTCTCCTCCGGGCTGTTGCCGGAATGCAGGGCGCCGGCCGGGATGTCCAGGCTCTGCAGCTGCGCCACCTGGTTGCGCATCAGCGCGATCAGCGGCGAGACGACGACCGTAAGCCTCGGTTCCAGCAGGGCGGGAAGCTGGTAGCAGAGCGACTTGCCGCCGCCGGTCGGCATGATCGCCAGGACGTCGCGGCCGGACAGAAGGGCGGCGACGATCTCCGCCTGGCCGGGGCGAAAGTCGCGGAAGCCGAAGCGGTCGATCAGGATCCGGCGCGCCGGCGCCAGGAGGTCCGCCGCCTGTAGCTCCGACGCCAGTAGCTCCGACGCCTGCGGGTCCGGCCCGGCGGGCCCGGCACCACCCGTACCTTCCGGGCCTGCCTGCGTTCCGTCCGGCTCCATCGCCTCTGCCACCCCTGCCCCTCCATTGCGGCGCCACCTGTGCGGGGGGCGACTCTAGCAGCGTTCGGGATGTCGTTGGCAACGGGGTGCGCGGATCGTGCCGGGCCGCGGCCCCGGCGCGCAGGGAGGCGCCCTGGAACCGGGCGGAACCGCCGGAAGCAGCCCCGCCGATGGCCAGGCTCAGCCCTTGCCGCCCTTGTCCTCCTTGACCCCGTCCTTGCGGTTCTTGTCCTTCTCGGGGCGGGGCTCCCCGGCATGGCCGGGCATGTAGCTGGGCGGGTCGCTGGCGGGGAAGGTTTCCTCCAGTTCCTTGTCGACCTTGTCGCTTTCCTTGCGCTTGCTGTTGTCTGACATGACCACAATTCCTGTGCATTTCGGGTAAGCAGGAAACAGCTGTCCCCCGGTCCCGGTTCCGGCCCGCGGGCGGGATATCGCCCGTCGCCCGCCGCACGGCCCCGTCGCCGGCTTGCATCCCGGACGGTCCGACCCTAGTCTGAGAATGTTATGTTATAACATTTAATAGGAGGGGGCCGATGGGCGGTCGAGAAAGGGCGGGTCAGCATCGGGGGGCATCGACCGGTTGCCAGAGGTCCGGGGCAAGGCGACGGGCGACACCGCCCGGGATCCTTCTCGCGGCGGCCTGCGGGGCGGCGGTGCTGGCCGCGGCACCGTCGGCTGCCGAGGTGTTCGAGGTCATCCACCCGGAGATCCGCAAGGACGGCTTCGAGCTGGAGAGCCTCAACGCCGTGGTGCTGAGCGAGGTCGCGCGCGGCGACGAGCGCTCGGTCCACGAGCTCGCGCTCAGCTACGCGCCGCTGTCCTTCTGGAAGTCGACCGTGGCGCTGGAGATCGCCAATCCGGAGTCTGAATCGGCGGAGGTGGAAGCCTACGAATTCGAGAACCTCTTCCTGCTGCCCCTCGGCGGCGCGGATCATGGTCACGATCATGGCCATGCCCATGCCCATGCTCATGCCGGGGCAGCAGGCTATGCGCTGGGGCTCTACACGGCGCTGGGAATCCCGAATGCCGGCGGCATCGGCAAGGCGGTGGCGACCGTCGGCCCGGTGGGGGAAGTCACCTGGGGGCCGGTCGCGATGATCGGCAACCTGTTCGTCGACCTGCCGTTCGAGGACGGCGTCGATGCCGGCCTGTCCTATGCCCTCTCCGTCAGCACCGGGATCGGCGGCGGCATCGATGCCGGCGTGGAAGCCTTCGGCGCCGTCGACGAGGCGTTCGGCAATGCGCCGCCCCTGGATCAGCAGGAACATTTCGTCGGGCCGGCCCTGTACGGCGATTTCGACCTCGGGCGCGGCCGGATCCTGGAGCCGCGGGTGGCGCTGCTGCTCGGCTGGACGGATGCCGCCCCGGATGCCGTCCTGTCGTTCAATGTCGAGCTGAAGTTCTAGCGATGCAGGCAGAGTCAATGCGGACAGAAGCGGGGCGGTCGCTGGTCGTGGCGGGTGCGGAGCCGGCGATCCTCGATATCGCGGTTGCCGGCGGCGCGGGGCTGGCCGTCTGGCGGCGGCCCGCCGACCCGCATCTGGCGGCCGCCCTGCGGGCCGGGCCGCCCGGCGCGGACCTGCGGCTTGCCGGTGCCCCGGCCGCGCTGGACCGGGCCCTTAGCGGGCTTGCCCCGGCCCTGCGCACCGACATGCGGGCGCTGCTCCGCCGCTTCGCCATCCTGTCCGGTGCCGCAGAGCTGGAGCTGCGCCTGGAAACCGTGACCGGCGATGCCTGCTGGAAGTTCCACCGCGACATGGTCCGGCTGCGGCTGCTGACCACCTATGACGGGCCGGCCACGGAATACGTGACGGCCCGCCACGCCGAAAGCGCCCTGCAGCAGCAAAGGGACTATCGCGGGCCGCTGCAGCGCCTGCGGCCGTTCGACGTCGCCCTGTTCCGCGGTGTCCGCGACAGCGGCAAGGATGCCGTCGTGCACCGCTCGCCGCCGATCGCCGGCAGCGGCCGCACCCGCCTGCTGTTCTGCCTTACCGATCCGGGACGGTTCTGACCGGTCTGCCGTTCACAGCTCCGGGTATCGCCGGTGCCAGTCGGTGGCCTGCTGGAAGGCATGGCCGACATTCAGCACCCCGGCCTCGTCGAAGGCGCGGCCGGCGATCTGCAGGCTGACCGGCAGGCCGTCGGCGAACCCGCAGGGCACCACCAGTGCCGGCAGGCCGGTCAGGTCGAATGGCTCGGTGTTGCGCAGGATGGCGCCGAACACGCCTTCCTCCGCACCGCGGATGGCCACGTTCTCCTGCCCGATCGGGGTTGCGGTCAGCGCGATGCCCGGGGTCGCCAGCACGTCGACATCCGCCAGCACCGCTGCCATCTCCCGGCCCAGCAGGGTGCGGTAGCGCTGCGCATGCAGATAGTCCTTGGCCAGCAGCTGGTCGCCCAGCTCCAGGAAGGTGCGGACCTGTTCGGTATAGAGGTGCGCGCGGTCGTCCAGGGTGTCGTCGTGATAGGCGGTCGCCTCGGCGACATAGATCGCCATCGCCGCCGCCGCGGCATGGTCGATATGCGGCAGCTCGACATCCACCAGGGTGGCGCCCAGCTTCTCCAGCTCCGCCAGGGCGGCCTCCACCACGTCGCAGACCGGCGCCTGCGCGCGGTCGTAGAAATAGTGGCGCGGCAGGCCGATCCGCAGGCCGGCGATGCGGCCCGACAGCGCGGCGGCATAGTCCGCGCCCGGCCGGTCGGCGGTGGCGGCGTCGCGGGGGTCGCGGCCGGCGATAGCGGTCATGAACAGGGCGGCGTCATAGGCCGAGCGCGACAGCGGGCCGGGATGGTCCATCGTCCAGCACAGCGGGAAGATGCCGGCACGGCTGGCGCGGCCATAGGTCGGCTTCAGGCCGGTCACCCCGCAGGCGGCGGCCGGCATGCGGATCGAGCCGCCGGTATCGCTGCCGCTGGCGATCGGCGCCAGGCCGGCGGCCACCGCCGCGCCGGAGCCGCCGCTGGAGCCGCCGGTGATCCGGTCGGTGTCCCAGGGGTTGCGGGACGGGCCGAACATCGAATGCTCGTTGGTCGGGCCGTAGGCGAACTCGTGGGTGTTCAGCTTGCCCAGGCTGATCATGCCGGCCGCGGCAAGCTGGCCGACCACGGTCGAGTCCTGGTCCGGGACATTGTCGGCCATGACCTGCGAGCCGCCGGTGGTGCGCACCCCGGCGGTCGCATAGAGGTCCTTGTGGCCGATCGGGATGCCGTGCAACGGCCCCCTGTAGCCGCCGGCCGCGATCTCCGCTTCCGCTGCGCGGGCGCCCTCGAGCGCCGCGTCGGCGGTTTCGGTGACGAAGGCGTTGAGGCGAGCGTTCACGGCCTTGATGCGGCCCTGGAAGGCCTGCACCACCTCGACCGGCGAGGTCTTCTTCCCCTCGATCAGCGCCGCCAGCTCGGCGACGTCCAGGCGGGTCAGGTCGGTCATCGCCGCCCCTCCCCGGAACCGCGCGGCGGCGTCTCGATCGGCTGAAAGACGGTCGCCGGCTCGATCTCCTTCAGCGGCAGGCGCCGCAGCGCGGCGATCTGTTCCAGCAGCGGCTCCAGCGCCGCCGCATAGCCTTCGGCCCGTGCCTCTTCCAGCGGATGGCCGGCATATTGCCGTGCCACCGCGGCGATCGTGGCGGCGGTGACCGCCTCGCGCTTGCCCATCTTTCGCACCCCCTTGCCGTCTACCGTCTGCCGTCTGCCTTCCGCCGGAGCCGGCCGATGGCCGGCCCCGGGCATGCCGGTATCAGCCGCGCACCTGCTCCTGGCCTGCCCAGCTCTGATCCTGGGGCACGTTGAAGTTGATCACGAAGTCGATCTTCTTGAACAGCCAGGTACCGTCGCGGCGGACATATTCCTCGTCATAGTCGCCCAGGATCCAGCGCGCGACCTTCTGCCCATCTTCCATCATCGTGCAGGGCATCAGGATCCGCCATCGGCCGGTGGCGGTGTCGCCGTCGACGTCGATGATGAAGTTCAGCGCCAGGTGCGCGGCAAAGACGATCTGGCCGGAAACCCCGCCGAAGAATGTCTCGATCGCCTTGCGCCCGTCATGATGGCCGAACAGGGCGTTGGTCCAGACCGCCTCGTCGACGAACAGCGGGCCCAGCTTCGCGGGCGGATAGCCCAGGTCGCAATGCTCCATGTAGATGTGCTTCAGCTTCTTGATCGCCTCGATCGATTCCAGTCGGTCGATGCGGGCGGCGAGGTCGTCACTGCTCATCTCTGCGCTCCTTTGCGGCGGCCAGTTCAAGGCCCGATGATCCGGCCTACGCCCGGCCTGCGGGCGGCGCAAGACAGCGGCCCGGCATTGCAGGTTTTCGTGCGCTCCAGGACAAGATTGCGGAAGGGGGCTGGCCGCCGCGGTCGTCGATTGCGCCGCCGCGAACCGCCGCGCTAGGGTCCGCAAGGGCAACCAAGGACCGGCAGCGACCCGCCATGCGACAGACAGCTCCACCTTCCCGGGCGGCCATGGCGGCCCGGCGCCGATGATCGCCGCCAGGCCGCTGGTTCCGGCGCTCTGTGCGTTGGGCGAGGGGATCCAGTGGGACGGCACGGCCGGGCGCCTGCTCTGGACCGATGTACAGGGCCGGCGGCTGCACAGCTGCGATGCCGATGGCGATGACCACAGGGTGCTGCCGCTGCCGGCCCGCATGGCCTCCTTCGCGCTGGATCCGGAAGGGCTGCTTCTCGGCGCCTTCGAGACCGGTCTGTTCGCCTTCGACCCCGACAGCGGCCGCCGTGTTCCGGTGCACGAGTTCGAGCCGGACCTGCCCACCACCCGGCTGAACGACGGCCGCTGCGACCGGTCGGGGCGCTTCCTGGCCGGCGGCGTGGACGAGAAGGGGCTGAAGCCCCTCTCTTCCCTGATCTCCTATGACGGGGCCGGGCCGCCGCGCACCCTTCTGGGCGGCATCGGCTGCAGCAATTCCATCGCCTTCTCCCCCGACGGGCGGCTGATGTACTTCACCGATACCGCCGGGCAGGAGATCTTCGTGTTCGACTATGATCCGGATACCGGCGCGATCGCCGACCGCCGGGTCTTCGCCACCCTGGGGCCCGATGACGGCCGCCCCGACGGCTCCTGCGTCGACAGCGAGGGGCGGCTGTGGAACGCCGCCTTCGGGGTCGGCCGGGTGCAGTGCTGGAACCCGGACGGCAGCCGCGGGCCGGCGGTGCACCTGCCGGCGCCGAACGTCACCTGCGCCTGCTTCGGCGGGCCCGACCTGGGCATCCTCTATGTCACCACCGCCAGCGTCCTGATGGGCGATGCCGCCCGGGCGGCCGCCCCGCTGTCGGGGGCCACCTTCGCCTTCGACGCGAAGGCCGCCTTCGGTGCCACCGGCCTGCCGGAAGAGCGCTTCGCGCGACCGCTGCGGCCCCTGCTCCAGGACTGACGGCCGCACCCGGCAGTTGGCCGCAAGCGAAGCGGCAATCGATCCCGGCAGGCGCCATGCGCAGGGCAGAGATGCCGCCGGACCGCTTGCGGCGACCGCGCCGCTGCCGATAGTTTTGCCTGACAAGTAACGGCGGAACGGGGTGGAGAGGCATGGCGACAGGGGTCCTCAGGCGGCGGGAAACGATCGCGGCGATTTCGCTTCTGGCCTTTGCCGGCATTGCCCTCCAGCCGGGCACGCCGCTGCGGGCCGATCCGCTGTCGGTGAACGGCGATACGACGGTCAATGCGGCGGACCTGCCGGAAGGCGCCCGGTACGACGGCGACTTCACCCTGACCATCACGCCGAGCCTGCTGACGGCGGACCACCCCGTCGGCGCGACGAACGGGGTCTCGCTCGATCCGAACGGCAATGGCGGCGCGGTGCTGGCCATCGACCCGCTGGACGATCCCTTTCCGCACATGTTCTGGCCGCGCTTCACCGGCAGCGTCGGGACCGCGTCCACCGCCCTGTCGCGGATCGAGGATTCCGACCGCTACACCGACCAGCCGCTGTCGAACTGGGCACGGCAGCTGATCTTCGAGGGCGGCGCCAATATCGGCACCCTCGTCGTCGGCGGACGGACCCGGGCGGATTTCCGCGGCGGCACGGTGACGATCGGCACGATCACCGGCAAGCCGGCCAGCGACGGGACGGTGTTCAACAGCCTGCTGTTCACCGACGGGGCGGTGGCCCGGGTCACCGGCGCCATCGGGCCGGACATCCATTCCGTCGGGGTGGCGGCGGGCGGCGCCGGCAAGGTGGGCGGCGACCTTACCCTGGGAACCGGCTTCGTCGCGGACAGCGCCGGGACGATGCCGTTCCTGTTCGCCAACGGCCGGGGCGCGGTCCGCCTCTCTCAGTCGCTGACCTACCAGGCGACCCGCCCGAACAGCATCGACATCCAGATCAACGACTACGGCACCCTGGACGTGGCCGACAAAGTGCTGACCATCAACCGGGCGCCGAGCTCGACCGGCGACGTCATGGTGCTGACCAACTATTCGACCCTGGCCGTGACCGTGAACGGCGCCGCGGCGGGGCAGGTCGACGCCTCGACCGCTGGCGGCATCACCACCGACGCGACCGCCACCGTGGCGGTGACGGTGGCCGCGGCACCGACCGCCGACCGCCGCCAGTACGTGATCCTGCGCAGCAACGCGGCCTTCACCGTCCCCGGCACCGTCACCGACGATTCGGTGCTCTGGGACTTCGTCCTGTCGCTGTCGGGCAGCGACCTGGTGCTGACGGCGATCCAGCTGCACAGCTTCGCCGGCAGCCCAGGGCTGTCCGGCTTCGCTGCCGGCGCGGCTTCGACACTGGATGCCGTCGAACTGGCCGGCGGCTACAGCGCGGACATGGGCACCGTCCTGTCGGTGCTGAACGGCCTGCCGACAACGACGGCGCTGAACGCCGCCCTGGCGGAGACCACGCCCGATGTCAGCGGCGGCGCCGAACAGGGCAGCCGCCAGGTCGCCGGGCGCATCCTGGACACGGTCCAGGGCCGGCTGCTGGGCCTGCGCGGCGCCGCCACCGGGCAGACCGGCCTGTCCGCGGGCGACCCGCTGCGGGGCACCGGGGCCTGGATGCAGGGCTTCGGGGGCCGCGCCCGCCAGGGCGAGCGCGACGGGGTCTATGGCTATCACGCCGACCTCTACGGCATCGCGGTGGGCGCCGACCGGGCGGTGGCGCCGGGCCTTCGCATCGGCCTGGCGCTTGCGCATGCCCGCTCCGGCGTCGACTCCGACGGGGCGGGCAGCGGCAACACCACCGACATCGCCGCCAGCCAGCTTGCCGCCTATGGCAGCTGGGACGCCGGCCGCTGGTATGCCGACGGCATGCTGCTTGGCGGCTATAACAGCTATCGCGGCCGCCGCGGCATCGCCTTCATGGGCCGCCAGGCGGAAAGCGATCGCGGCGGCTGGCAGGTCGGTGCCCGCGCGGCCATCGGCCATGCGCTGCCCCTGTCGCCGGCCCCGGATGCGCTGACACTGAGCCCGGAGGCGATGCTGCAATACACGTGGCTGCGGCAGGACGGCTATACGGAAACCGGCGCCGGGGCGCTGAACCTGAACGTGGCGGCGGACACGGCGACATGGGCGACCGCCGGCCTGGGCGCGCGGCTCGCCGGCGAGGTGGAATGGGGCGAGCTCCGCATGGCGCCCAGCGCTTCCGCCTTCTGGCTGCACGACTTCGACGCGCCGCGCGGCGGCGCGACCGCCAGCTTCGCCGGCGGCGGCGCGGCCTTCGTCGCCGAAGGCGCCGCCCCGGCGCGCGACGCGCTGGCACTGGGGCTGGGCCTCGGCGTCGATGCGGGCGGCGGCCTGACGATCGCCGGCCGCTACGACGGCGAGCTGCGAAGCGGCTACAGCGCCCATGGCGGCAGCGTCACCGCCACCTGGGCATTCTAGCTAGCCGGTCGAAGCCCGGGCCGACCGGTCCGCCAGCATCCGGTCCAGCAGGTCGACCACTTCCGCGGAGGCCTTCTCGACCTCGGCGACGTGACGCAGGGCCTCGTCGGAACGGCCGGCGGCGAAGGCGGAAGCTGCCGCCTTGCCGCAGCGATGCACCTCCTTGTGCGGCGCCTCCAGCGCGCGATAGGCCGGATGGCCACGCCAGTCCGCAGCCCCGTCGCCATAGTACCACTTGCCCAGCCGGCAGGATTCGTGGCTCGACAGCTCGTCGGCGCGCAGGCTTTCCAGGCCGACCAGCATGTCGGCCAGGCGCTTCTTCCACAGGATATGGTCGACCTTGGCGATCTTCAGCAGCTTGTCGGGGATCTCCTGCCCGAACAGTTCCTGCAGCTGCTGCCCCAGCAGCTTCTCGACGCCGCGGGTCGCTTCCACGTTCTGCATGATCTGGCGGCTGTTCTCCGCGCTGCGTTCCGCGATCCGGGCGACGCCGGCAGAGACCTCGTTCGCGGCGCTGGTCTGCTGGGTCAGGATGCCGGCGATCTCCGCCATCCGTTCGGATGTCTGCTCGATCGCCGCCGAAACCTGGCCGATCCGGCCGTCGACCTCCTGCATCGCCGCCTGCCCGGCGGCCACCGCGCTGGTCCCCTGTTCCATCGAGGCGACGATGGTCGCCGTCTCGTCGCGCAGCGCGGCGATCCGCTCGCGGATATCATCGGTGGCGCGCGCGGTCTCGTTCGACAGGGTCTTCACCTCCGCCGCGACGACGGCGAAGCCCTTGCCAGCGGCGCCGGCGCGGGCCGCCTCGATCGTCGCGTTCAGGGCCAGCAGGTTGGTCTGCTTGGCGATCGCCTCGATGGTGTCGATCATCTCACCGATCCGTTCCGACACCGTCGCCAGCTCCGTCACCCGGGCCGCCGCCGCGGCCACCGCATCGGCGATGCCCTGCATGCGGCCCGACGCCTCGGCCACCGTGCCCTGGCTGGCGCCGGCCAGGCTGCGCGATTCGTCGGCGAGCGCGGTGACGTCCCGGGTGCGGGCGGCGATCTCCTGCACGCCGGTCACCAGCTCCTCGGTCGCCGCGGCGATCGCCTGTGCCTCGCCATCCACCTCCCGCAGCTGGCCGACCATGCCGGCATTGGCGATCGAGGCCTCGTTGACCGCCCCGGCAATCTCCACGGTGCGGTCCATCAATCCGCCGGCCAGCGCCGCGAAGCCGCCGGGCTGCGTGCCGGCGGACGCCTGTGCCGGCCATGCGGCCAGGATCGCCGCCAGGTCGTGCGCCAGCAGGGTGCCGGCCGCCGCCAGGGCTGCCGCCCGGCGCCCGGCGGACAGCCCGTGCCCGTCTGCGGCCAGCGCCATGGCCGGGCCCAGCACCGCCCCCTGTGCCGCGGCGAGATCGGCCGGGGTCCGGCCGCCGGCCTGCAGCGCGGCGGCGATCGCCGCACAGCGCGCCGCATGGTCGGCGCTGCCGCAATCGCCGAACAGGCGCGGCCAATGGTCGGCCAGAAGCGGCCTGAGGTCCGTCAGGCCGCCGCCGGCGGGGGAGGCCAGCGCGCCGGCCAGGTCCGCGCCCAGCGCCCGCAGCCGGTCGCGCCGCCTGGCGGCCAGTGGTGCCAGCGCCTGCCGCGCGGCCTCGAGACCTTGCCCTGTCACACTCATGCTCCGTGTCGTTCCCCTGGCGGCCCGCCGTCATGGCGCACCGGCCGAAATGCCGGCGGAGGATAGTGGATCCTGCCGGTTCGCGGCAGATCAATCGCCGCCGCCCCGGCCGCGCCGCCCGACGCGGAGTGACGGCCGGCCGCTGCCGGCGCTATCGCGGCTTCCGCGCCACCAGGAAGGGCCGCATGTCGCGGCCCTTCGAGCCGTGCCGGTCACGCTCCGCGATCTCGAAGCCGGCCGCCGCGATCTCGCGCTCCAGCTGCCCGCCGCCGAGGAAGGCGACCGACGGCGCCTTGCCCGCCAGCTGCATCGCCGGGATCAGGGCGCGGAAGGCCAGGCGGGCGGGCCAGCCGGCATCGCCGAGGCAGACCGTCTTGGAGATGAAATGCCCGCCCGGCTTCAGCATCCGGTACAGGTTGCGCAGCACGGCGGCGCGGTCGGCGACCAGGTGCAGCACGTTGAAGCCTGCGACCGCGTCGAAGCCGGCATCCGGCGGCTCCATCGCCGCCGGATCCGCGGTCTGGAAGGTCGCGTTCGTGCAGCCCTGCGCCGCGGCCCGCTCCCGCGCGATGGCGATCATCTCCGCCGAGATGTCGGTGGCGACCAGTTCCGCCACATGCGGCGCCAGCCGCAGCGCCGTGGTGCCGGTGCCGCAGCCGAACTCGAACAGCCGGTCGGTCGCGCGCAGGTAGGCGCGGCATCGCGCCAGGCTGCGCTCATAGCCGTCGGGATCGGCGATCTTCGACCCGGCATATTTCCGTGCGGTGCGATTCCAGAACCGCGCGTCGCGCGACTTTGTCGTGCCGGACCGCATGTCTCGAGCTTCGGGGGGCAAGGCGTTCTCCCATCTCCGGACAGACGGCCGGAGATGCGTCGCTTCTGCCGCCGCGGTCAATGGCGGCGATGCCGCATCGGCACCTCTTGATCCCGGCCCTTCAAGTAACAATGTATGTTACATGAAACGCGACAGCCGATTCTCCGATGTCCTGCATGTCCTGCTCCACATGGCGGAGGCCGGCGGGCCTGTGACCTCCCAGGCGCTGGCGAAGGCGATGGGCAGCCATCCGGTGGCCGTGCGCCGTACCCTCGCCGGGCTGCGGCGGCAGGGGCATGTGCGGTCGGAAAAGGGTCATGGCGGCGGCTGGTCGCTGGCCTGCGACCTGGCGCAGGTGACCCTGCGCGACATCCACGATGCGCTCGGCGCGCCGGGCCTGGTCGCCTTCGGGCATCGGACGGAGGCGCCCGGCTGCCTGGTAGAGCAGGCGGTGAACGCCGCCCTGGACCGCGCCGCCCGGGAAGCGGAGGCGCTGCTGCTTGCGCGCCTGGGGGCGGTGACCCTGGCGACGTTGAGCGCGGATTTCCATCGCCGGCTCGCCGCGCGCGGCGGCCCGGCCGGCAGCGACCGAGAGACCTATGACATGGAGGTGGTGCATGGCGATTGATGCCGGTGACCTGCAGGCCCATTTCGCCGACCCCGCGGCGGTGGCACGCTATGCCGACGGCCCGCCGCGCTTTGTGCCGGGCTTTGCCGATCTGCACCGCATGGCCGCGATCCTGCTGGCGGAGGTCGTGCCCGACGACGCGCGCGTGCTGGTGCTGGGCGCGGGCGGCGGGCTGGAGCTGAAGGCCTTTGCCGAGGCGCAGCCCGGCTGGCGCTTCGACGGTGTCGACCCGGCGCCGGAGATGCTGGCGCTTGCCGGCCGCACCATGGGGCCACTGGCGGACCGTGCGCGGCTGCATTGCGGCCTCATCGACGATGCCCCCGACGGCCCGTTCGATGCGGCGACCTGCCTGCTGGTGCTGCATTTCCTGGACGCGGCGGAGCGTCGCCGGACGGCGGAAGCGGTCCGCGCCCGGCTGAAACCCGGCGCGCCCTTCGTCGCCGCCCATTCCAGCTTTCCGCAGGCGGAGCCGGCGCGCGGGCGCTGGCTCGACCGCTATGCCGCCTTCGCGATCGCCAATGGCGCCGATCCCGACCTGGCATGGAATGCCCGCGCCGCCGTCGACCGCAGCCTGACGCTGCTCCCGCCGGAGGCGGACGAGGCGATCCTGCGCGGTGCCGGCTTCCGCGACGTCGCGCCGTTCTACGCCGCCTTCACCTGGCGCGGCTGGGTCGGCTATGCGTGAGCCGGGTCGGTCGGATCAGGCCCCGGCGCGCTCGCGCAGGAAGCGGCGATAGGGCAGGTCCCACCAGCTGGTCGCGGTGCGGCTGCCGTCATGCGGGGGATGGCGGGGGGCTGCAGCCGGTTCGGGCCGGTCGCCGACCACGGTGACCCGCTGGATCACCCGCTCGCCGGTGAAGTCGTCCAGCACGTGATGCTGGGTGCAGCGATTGTCCCACATCGCGATCGTGCCCGCCTGCCAGCGGTAGCGGATGGTGAAGCGGGGCTGGGTGGCGTGGCGGGTCAGGTGCGCCAGCAGGACGTCGCTTTCCGCGCGGCTCAGCTCGACGATGCGGCGGGTGAAATGCTCGTTCACGAACAGCGACTTCCGCCCGGTCACCGGATGCCGGCGCACCACCGGGTGGATCGCCATCTTCTCCGCCCGGTCGTGCGGCGCGGCATTGTGGATTGCGGACAGCCCCTCGCACAGTTCCTTCATCGGCCGCGACAGGGCGTCATAGGCGCGGTACATGCTGGCCCACATCGTGTCGCCGCCGACGGCGGGACATGTCCGCATGTGCAGGATCGAATAGATCGACGGCTCGTCCTGGAAGGTCAGGTCGCTGTGCCATTCGTCGGCGATGCCGCCGGCACCGTCGGTCGCGCGCAGTTCGAAGAATTCCGGCCGCTCCGGATCGGTCGCCAGGTTCGGATGCCCCTCCAGCCGCCCGAACAGCCGCCCGAAGGCGATATGCTCGTCCGGGCTCAGATGCTGGTCGGGGAAGAACAGCACCTGGTGCCGCATCAAGAGGTCGGTGACCGCCGCCGCTACGTCCGCCCCCGCCCCGGCGAGCCGCAGGCCGCGCACCTCCGCCCCCAGCGAGCCCGAGAGCGGCCTGACATCCAACCCGGCATCCGCCGCCTCCGCGATGGCCATGATCGGTTCCTCCTCCCGCCGGTTTCTTGACAGGCATCTTCGGACGGGCGGGCCGTGGCGGCAAGGTGGGTGGCGGACACGAAGGTCTGGCCGTACGAGACGGCATCAGGTCGCGGATTGAGGCGATGGGGATGATGGCGGAGGGAGGGGGATTCGAACCCCCGAGGGGCTTCCACCCCAACACGCTTTCCAGGCGTGCGCCTTAAACCGCTCGGCCATCCCTCCGGAGAGCGCCGGTGCCTGCGGGCCGGTCGTCGCACGCCCCTCGGGGCGCGGCTGCGGGCCGCAGGCTGCGCTGCATGAGGCGCGCATCATAAGAATCCGGCGCCTCAATGCAATGGTCGTGAATGCGCGCCCGGCAGCGACACGCGGACGCGGCCCGAACCCGCTTCTGCGGCCGGTCCCGCAGGGGTGAATTGCCTTTGTCGGTTGCAATGAGCGACATTGGCCTTTCACTCCCTGCCCGGCCGGCTGCCCGGGCGCGACATGCGAGGCGCCCTTGTCCTTCATCCTGCGCACCATCGGCTGGATCCTGCTGCTGCTGGCGGTCGCCGCGCTCGGCGCCGACCTGCTGAACTGGCTGCAGACCGGCGACCTGCAGTTCCAGGAATTCGGCCGCCGCTGGTACCAGCTGCATTCCGAAAGCCTAAACGCCTCCCAGGCCGGGGTGCAGCGCCATCTCTGGCCGGGCCTGTGGGACATGATCCGCTGGGTGCTGCTGCAGCCCGCCGTACTGGTGTTCGGCATTCCCGGCCTGGTGCTGGCGGTGCTGTTCCGCCGCCGCCGGACGCGGGTGCTGTGACATGACGGGCGCCGCCGAATCGACCGCCGGCTACCGCGCCGTCGGCCGGCTGTACAACGCGCTGATGACCGGCCTGGTCCTGACCCTGGTCAGCCAGCGCGGCGCGGACGCGGCCGAGGCCTATGTCTTCGGCCATTTCCGCCGCCAGCACCTGGAAAAGTTCCTGCCCGGCCTGGCCAAGCTGGGGCTGGACCGGCTGCCGCATGCGGTGGCCTGCGCGCAGTACCACTATTTCTCCAATGCCCTGGGCGGGGTGAAGACGGAGTACATGCCGGAAAGCGACACCAAGGCCTGGGTCCGCTATCCGCCGCCGCGCTGGATCTGGCAGGGCACCGCGATCTGCGGCATCCCGCGCACGGTGAACGAGGCGATGCTGCACGGCTGGCACGGCCATAACGGGGTCAGCCTGGGCAATCCGCGGCTGGGCTTCGTCTGCACCGGCCAGACGGTCGCCGGCGATCCCGGCCTGGAGGGCTACTACTTCGAATATGACCGCGACCTGGCGCCGGAGGAGCGGGTGCGCTTCGCCGAGAACGAGCGGGCGCCGCCGCGCGACCCGGCTGGGGAGCCGGTGCTGGAGAGCGCCGCCTGGCCGGCGGAGCGGCGGGCGAAGATCGAGCGCGCCTATGCGGTGGAATATCTGCGCACCATGCTGCCGGTGATGCAGGACCAGTGGGGCGCCGCGGAGGGCGCCGCCCTGATCGGCCGCACCGCCCGCCTGATCGGCCTGCAGTTCCACGAGGCGACCATGGCCGAGCTGGGCATCGCCGGGCGCGGCGCGGCCGATTTCGCGCTGCTGCTGCAGCGTCTGGCCGTCGCGCAGGGCGAGGTGGCGGAGATCGGCCGCGACCGCGGTGCCGTCACCGTGGTGCAGAAGGGCTGGCGGCTGATCGAGGGCCTGCCCGTCGCGCCGGAAATGGCGCTGGATGCCTGGAACCCGCTGTGGGAGGGGGCGCTGGCCGCGCATGACCGCTTCCTGCGGCTGGAGACGGCGCTGGTGGACGGCGGCATCGTCTGGCGGATCGGCGGCGGCTGAGATCCTGTTCCGCCGGGCCGAGGCATCGTTCCGTCATGCCCCTCGGAGCAAGGCCACGGCGGTCCGCTTGAGCAAGGCCGGCATGAGCGGAAAGCCGCGGTGCGGTTGGGCTGGCGGGGCAGGTGCCGAGGTCGGACACGAGCGGCATCGCGTTTCCCCAAGGCGTCACCACCGCGCTCGACGCGGTGGTCCATGGTGCGGCCAGTCTCAATCAGGGCCGGCCTTTATTGAGAGACGGCAGCATGGACTCGCGTATCAAGTACGCGAGTGACGATTTTTGGGTGAGGCAGGGGTCCCTGCCTCTCCATCGTCGGCCGCGACCGGACACCAGTGCCGCAAGCCCGAGGGTAACAGCAGGAGCGGGCGGAACCCGGTCCTAGCTCTGGTCGCCGATGCGCAGGGCGGCGATGAAGGCCTCCTGCGGGATCTCCACATTGCCGACCTGGCGCATCCGCTTCTTGCCCGCCTTCTGCTTCTCCAGCAGCTTGCGCTTGCGGGTGATGTCGCCGCCATAGCATTTCGACGTCACGTCCTTGCGCAGGGCCGACAGGGTCTCGCGCGCGACGATCTTGCCGCCGATCGCCGCCTGGATCGCGATGCGGAACATCTGCCGCGGGATCAGTTCCTTCAGCCGCTCGCAGAGCTGCCGGCCGCGGCCCTCCGCCCGGCTGCGATGGACGATCAGGGCGAGCGCGTCGACCGGCTCGTCGTTCACCAGGATCGTCATCTTCACCAGGTCCTCCTCGACATAGCCGTCCATCTGGTAGTCGAAGCTGGCATAGCCGCGGCTGACCGACTTCAGCCGGTCGTAGAAGTCGAACACCACCTCGTTCAGCGGCAGGCGGTAGACCGCCATCGCGCGGGAGCCGGCATAGGTCAGGTCGATCTGCTCGCCGCGGCGCTCCTGGCAGAGCTGCAGGATCGCGCCCAGATGCTCGTCGGGCACCAGGATCGTCGCCTTGATCCAGGGCTCCTCGATGCGCTCGATCTTCATCACCTCCGGCATGTCGACCGGGTTGTGCAGCTCGCGCATCGTGCCGTCGCGCATGTGCAGGCGATAGACCACGCTGGGCGCCGTCGTGATCAGGTCGAGGTTGAATTCCCGCTCCAGCCGCTCCTGCACGATCTCCAGGTGCAAGAGGCCCAGGAAGCCGCAGCGGAAGCCCAGGCCCAGCGCGGCGGAGCTCTCCGCCTCGAAATGGAAGGAGGCGTCGTTCAGCCGCAGCTTGCCCAGGCTGTCGCGCAGGTCGTCGTAATCGGCGGCGTCGGTCGGATAGAGGCCGCACCAGACCACCGGGATCGACGGCTTGAAGCCGGCGAGCGGCGCGTCGCAGGGATTGCGCTCCTCGGTGATGGTGTCGCCGACATTGGTGTCGGCGATGTCCTTGATCGCGGCGGTGAAGAAGCCGATCTCGCCCGGGCCCAGCTCGTCCACCACCGCCTTCGCCGGGGTGGAGATGCCGACCCGGTCCACCAGGTGCACCGTGTGGTTGGCCATGAAGCGGATCTTCATGCCCTTGCGGATGCGGCCGTCGATCACCCGCATCAGCACCACCACGCCCAGATAGGCGTCGTACCAGCTGTCCACCAGCAGCGCCTTCAGCGGCGCATCGGCCTCCCCCTTCGGCGGCGGCAGGCGGGTGACCAGGGCCTCCAGCACATCCTCGATCCCCAGGCCGGTCTTGGCGGAGACCTCCAGCGCCTCCGACGCGTCCAGGCCGATCACGTCCTCGATCTGCTGCTTCACCCGCTCCGGCTCGGCGGCCGGCAGGTCGATCTTGTTCAGGACCGGCACGATCTCATGGTCGTTGTCGATCGCCTGGTAGACGTTCGCCAGGGTCTGCGCCTCCACCCCCTGGCTGGCATCGACCACCAGCAGCGAGCCCTCGCAGGCGGCGAGGGAGCGGTTCACCTCGTAGGCGAAGTCGACATGGCCGGGCGTGTCGATCATGTTCAGGATGTAGGTGCGGCCGTCGCGCGCCTTGTAGCTGAGGCGGACGGTCTGCGCCTTGATGGTGATGCCGCGCTCGCGCTCCAGGTCCATGGAATCAAGCACCTGCGCGGTCATCAGCCGCTTGTCCAGGGCGCCGCAGCTCTCGATCAGGCGGTCCGCCAGGGTGGACTTGCCATGGTCGATATGCGCGATGATCGCGAAGTTGCGGATATGGCTGAGGTCGGTCATCGCCGGGTCGGTTCCAGAATCTCTCTAAGGGTTGGGCGCGCCGTCATTCGGGCAGCAGCAGTTCCTCGATGGCGAAGGGCGCATCCTCCGCCGTCGGCACCTTGAAGGTGCCGGAGGCGCGCAGCACCGGCTCGCCATCGGCGCGCACCAGGCATTCGGCGAAGGCGATCCGCCGGCCGGTCTGCAGCACCTCGGCCGATGCCTCCAGCCACTGGCCGGCGCGGCCCGGTGCCAGGAACTCCGCCGTCAGGGAGACGGTCGGCAGGAACTTGCGCCGCACATCGTCGCTGGAGGTGGAGCAGGCGAAGCCGATCGCCATGTCGGCCAGGCTCATCAGCCAGCCGCCATGGCACATGCCCGCCAGGTTGTCATGGTCGCGGGTCAGCCGGCTCGCCATGGTGAAGCGCCCCGGCCCGTCCAGCCGGCCGTAGAGCGGGCCGTTGGCGGTGGCGAAGGCGCAGAAATCCCGCAGCCGGCGGAAACCGGGCGGTACCGGCAGGACGGGTTCCTCCCGGGAGGGGTCTTCGGCGGACAGGCTGGACATGGCGCGGGTTCATATCACCGCGGCCCCCCCGCAGCAATTGCCGGCGCAGCAATTGCCGGCGCGCGACCGCGTCCCTATCATCCGCGCCATGCTGCATCAGGTGCCCGAAGACCGCGCCGCCCCGCCCGTCGCCGACGAGCAGCGCCGCCGCTGGCATGCCTACTACACCGAGAAGCGCATCACGCACCAATGGTTCCAGGTGCACCTGCTGCGCGACCTGCCGGTGACCGACATCCTGGAGGTCGGGCCCTATTGGGGCCTGGTCACCGCGATGCTGGCCAATGCCGGCTACCGGGTGACCACCCTGGACGTCTCCCCCATGCCGCCGCCTCTGGGGGCGGCCGGCCATGTGCAGGCCGATATCCGTGCCCTGACCCCGGAGCAGTGCGCCGGCCATGACGCGATCATCGCCTGCGAGGTGCTGGAGCATATCCACTGGCCGCAGGTCGACGGCGTGCTGGCGGCCATGGCCGCCTCCCGCACCCCCTGGCTGATCCTGTCGGTGCCGTATGAGGGCACCCAGTTCGGGATGAACCTGTACTGGAACCGGCATGTCTTCCGCCGCCGCTCCTTCCTGCGCAAGTTCCGCTTCCTGAAGCGGTTCCGGATCCGCGACCACGAGGATTTCGACGCCCACAAATGGGAGGTCGGCTATCGCGACACGCCGCTGTCGGCGCTGCGGGAGAAGGTCGAGGCGGCGGGCTGGCGGATCGAGCGGCAGGACTTCACCGCCGACTGCCGGTCCGTCTTCCTCGTGTGCCGGAACGCGCACCCGGCCGCTTCGGCTGCGGCACCCTAGGCTGCTGCGGCCGGGCCCGCTGCGATGGCGGCGGCGGGTCGGCGGGCAGCACGTCTTCCGCCCGGATCTGCCGCCAGTCGCCGGGCGCCAGGTTGCCGAGCGCCAGGGCGCCGATCTCCACCCGCACCAGCCGCAGGGTCGGCACGCCGACCGCCGCCGTCATCCGGCGGACCTGCCGGTTGCGCCCTTCGTGCAGGGTCAGCAGCAGCCAGGATGTCGGCACCGTCTTGCGGTAGCGGATCGGCGGCTCGCGCGGCGGCAGGTCGGGGGCCTCGTCCAGCAGCTTCACGCCCAGCGGCCGGCTGGGGCCGTCCTTCAGCACCGGGCCGTTGGCCAGGGCGGTCAGGGTGGCGGCGTCGGGCACCCCTTCCACCTGCGCCAGATAGCGGCGCGGATGGGCGAAGGCCGGCGACAGCAGGCGCTCGATGAACGGCCCGTCGTCGGTGAGCAGCAGCAGCCCCTCGCTGTCCTTGTCCAGACGGCCGGCGGCATAGACCCCCTCCGGCAGGCCGAAATCGGCCAGGGTCCGTTGCCGGTCCGTGCCAGTGAACTGGCTCAGCACCCCGTACGGCTTGTGAAAGGCGATATAGCGTGGCACGGAAGCGAGTGTGCCATGCCATGCCGACGGAGTCGCGGGCCACACCGCCGCAGGGGCGGGGCCCGGCCCGCGGCCCTTCCCGGGACCTGCCCGATGACAGAAACCGCCCGGCATGAGGCCCCGACACCGGTGCCGCCGCGCCAGGGCCTCAGCTACTACCAGACCACCGCGCGCGCGGCGCCGGCTGCGCCGCCGCTGGCGGGCGATGCCCGTACCGGCATCTGCATCGTCGGCGGCGGCCTGACCGGGATCTCCACCGCCCTGCACCTGGCCGAGCGCGGCACCGACTGCCTCTTGCTGGAGGGCGGCGCGCTGGGCGATGGGGCTTCGGGCCGCAACGGCGGCCAGGTCGGCACCGGCCTGAACTGGTCGCAGGATCGGCTCGAGGCGAAGCTGGGCGCCGGTTGGGCAGCCGCCCTGTGGCGGCTGACAGAGGACGCCAAGGCGATGGTCCGCGACCGGGTGGCGCGCCACGGCATCGCCTGCGACCTGCGCCACGGCGTTGCCCACCTGGCGCATCGCCGGCGCCTGGTCGACGACTATCGCCGCACGGCGGACCACCTGCAGGACCGCTATGGCTATCGCGACATCCGCTTCGTCGACGCCGCGGAGGCGGCAGCGATCAGCGGCAGCACGGCCTATTTCGGCGGCACCCTGGACATGGGGGCGATGCATCTGCACCCGCTGAACCTGCTGCTGGGCCTGGCCGATGCGGCGGCGGCGGCCGGCGCCCGCCTGCATGCCCGGACCCCGGCCCTGGCGGTGGAGCGGGTCGCCGGTGGCGGATTCGCCGTCAGGACGCCGGACGGGCAGGTGCGGGCGGAGCGCCTGGTCGTGGCCTGCAACGGCTATCGCGGCCGCTTCCTGCCGGAGATCGGCGGCCGCATCCTGCCGATCGACAATTTCATCCTGGCCACGGCGCCGCTGCCGCCGGACCTGTTGCCGCCGGTCCTGCCGGCGGGCCATGCCGTCGCCGACAGCCGTTACGCGGTGAATTATTTCCGCCGTACCGCCGACGACAGGCTGCTGTTCGGTGGCGGGGAGAATGCCGGCGGGCCGCAGCCTGCCGACCTGAAGCAGTTCGTGGCGCGGCGCATGTGGCCGGTCTTCCCGCAGCTGCGGGACCTGGCCATCGACCATGCCTGGGCCGGCACCCTGGCGATCACCGCCTCGCGGCTGCCGGAATTCGGCAGGACGGCGGACGGCATATATTATGCCCATGGCTATTCCGGCCATGGCCTCGCCCTTTCGCTGCTGGCCGGGCGGCTGCTGGCGGAGGCGGCCGGCGGCGGCAGTGGCGGCGGCGACGGTCCGGAAACGGACGGGTCCGACTGGGACCGGCTGGCGCGGCTGGAGCATCTGCCCTTCCCGGGCGGGGAGCGGTTCCGCCGGCCGCTGCTGGCGCTGGCGCTGGCCTGGTTCCGCCTGCTCGACCGGCTCTGAGCGGCCGGTCGCCACGATCTGGAGGGTCCGCTGCGTGCGCCTGTCGACGAAGCTGTTCCTGGCCTTCCTGCCCGCGGTGATCGCGGTGATGGCCGGCCTGTTCCTGGTCGCCATCGACGCCTTCGAGGACGCGCTGCTGCGCGGCCACCATGCCCATCTGGAACGGGTGCTGACGGCGCTGCAGCAGGTGGAGGCGCCGGACGAGCTGCCGCCGGCCCGGGCGAGCGACGGGGCGACGACCGGCGGGGCGAGCGACGGGGCGGCGACCGGCAAGGCTGGCGACCTGCCCTCGGACTGGATGCAGCGCGGCATCGGCGACCATCTGGATCCCGACCCCGGCACCCGCGAAGGCGCGCTCGCGCTTGCCTGGCAGCAGATCGTGCTGCGCGAGGGCCGGCACCTGACCGTGCTGCGCAGCGACGGCACCCTGATCATGAGCACGATGCGCGGCGGCCGGGACTATGAAGCGCTGTGGCGGGACCTGCTGGACGGACGGAACCCGGCTTCTCCGCCGCTGGCCGGGGTCGCTGCCCTGCCGGGCCGGTCGGTGCCCTATGTCGCCGGCGGCTATCCGGCGTTCGGCTGGATGCTGGTGGTCAGCGCGCCGCGCGACACCGTCGCAGTCGCGTTGAAGAACCTGGAATGGTGGATCCTGGGGATCGGGGCCGGCCTGTCCCTGCTGCTGCTGGGTCTGGGCTGGCTGCTGGCACGGCGGCTGATCCTGCGCCCGGTTGCGGTGCTGGAGCGGGCTGCCGGCGATATCGCGGCACAGCGCCAGGTGCAGCACATTCCGGTGCGCGGCCGCGACGAGCTGGCCGCCCTGGCGCGCGCGCTGGAGGCGATGGCCGGCGACCTGGCCGCCGCCTTCGGCGCGGTGCGCCGGGAGCGCGACATGAACGCGGTGCTGATGAGCAGCGCGCCCGCCGCCGTGGCCGTGCTGGATGCCGACCGCCGGATCCTGCAGTACAACGGCCGTTTCGCGCAGGCCTTCGGCGGCGCCGTGGCGACCCGTCCGATCGCCGACGTGGTCGCGGCGCCGGCGGAGCATCAGGAGGCGGAGGCCCATTTCGCCGATTCCCGCCCGCCGGCGCGCGAGTTCCAGTTGCCGGGCGGCGCCGACAGCGCCGTCTTCGCCTGGACCATCGCCCCGCTGCCGCCGGGCAGCGAGCCGGCGGCGCCAGGCATGGCGGCACCGGCCTTCATCGCCACCGGCCTGGACGTCACTGCCCGCCATCGGGCGGAGGCGGCGCGCCGCGCCCTGCAGGCGGAGCTGGAGCATCGCGAGCGGCTGGAAACCCTGGGCACCTTTGCCGGCGGCATCGCCCACGACCTGAACAACATCCTGACCCCGGTCGTCGGCTATGTCCGGATGGCCGAGGACCGCATCCAGGGCGCAGCGCCACCGGACGGCGACGCCGCGCTGGCCGACTATCTGGAGCGGATCCGGCGCGCCGCCGACCGCGCCCGCTACGTGATCCGGCAGATCCTGACCTTCGGCCGCAAGGTGGGCCCGGAGGCGGAGCTGATGGACCTGGCGGAGGCGGTGGGCGACAGCCTGGACCTGGAGCTGCCGGAGAGCGAGACCGGCATCGCCCTGGTCCGCGACCTGCCGGACGACGCGGCGGCGCGGCCGATGGTCAATGCCGACCCGGTGCAGCTGCACCAGGTGCTGTCGAACCTGATCAGCAATGCCCGCCACGCCATGCCGGAGGGGGGCGAGATCCGGGTCTCCGTCGGCATCGACCGGGACGAAGCGGGAAAGGACGGGCCCTGGGCGCTGCTGCAGGTCGGCGACAGCGGCACCGGGATGCCGGCGGAGGTGGCGGCGCGGATCTTCGAACCCTTCTACACGACGAAGCGGACCGGCCGCGGCACCGGGCTCGGCCTGTCGGTGGTGCACGGCATCGTCGGCGCCCATGGCGGCCGCATCGACGTGACGAGCCGGCCGGGCGCGGGCACGACATTCGCCATCCGCCTGCCGCTGGCCGGGACCGCCGCGGCACCGGGCGCCGCGGCGCCGGCCCCGGCACGGCCGGCTGCCGATGACGGGTATCAGGTTGCGCTGCCGCCGGGGCTGCGGGTGCTGGTGGTCGACGACGAGACGGAGCCGCGGGAGCTGGCGCTGACGGTGCTGGCGCAGGCCGGCTGCCGGGTACGCGGCGTCTCCGGCGGGGCGGAGGCACTGGCGCTGCTGCAGGGCGAGCCGGCGGATGCGCTGACGCAGCTGCTGCTGACCGACCTGACGATGCCGGGCATGGGGGGGCGCGACCTGGCGGCGGAGGTCGCCCGCCGCCGGCCCGGGCTGCCGGTGGTGGCGATGACCGGCGGGCCGCAGGAGCCGGATGCCGCGGACCGCTTCGCTGCCTGGCTGGCCAAGCCCTTCGCGCCGGAGGATCTGCGGGCCGCGCTCGGCCGCGCCCTGGCGGTTGGGCGGCAGCAAGGTTGACGGGGATTGCCAGAGGAAGATTGCCAGGGGCAAGCGGATCGGGGACAACAGGACGGTGGTTGCCGGCAACGGGATGGGGACAGGGTGAGCGGGAAAGCGACGATCCTGGTGGTGGAGGACGATGCTGAGGTGTCGGCGATCGTCCGCGACATGCTCAGCGACGAAGGCTATGCGGTGGAGTGCATGGACCGGGCCGCGCCGCTGATGCCGCGGCTGGAGCAGGGCGGGGTCGACCTGCTGATCCTGGACCTGATGCTGCCGGACGCGGACGGCCTGGACATCACCATGGCGCTGCGCGACCGCAAGGGGATGGGCCTGGTGATCCTCAGCGGCAAGTCGGAGACCGACGAACGCATCATCGGCCTGGAACTCGGCGCCGACGACTATGTGCCGAAACCGTTCGAGCCGCGCGAACTGCTGGCCAGGGTGCGCAGCGTGATGCGGCGCCTGGGCCGGGCCGCGCAGGGCGACACCGAGGCGGCGCTGCTGTTCGACGGCCTGCGGCTGGATCCCACCGCGCGATCCGTGGCGGGCCGCGACGGCGCACCGATCGCGCTGTCCAACAGCGAGTACAGCCTGTTGCTGGCCTTCGTCCGCAATCCCAACCAGGTGCTCAGCCGCGAGAAGCTGCTGGAACTCACCCACCAGGCCTATATGCCGGCCTTCGACCGCAGCATCGACGTGCGGGTCGGCCGCCTGCGCAAGAAGATCGAGCGCGACACCCGCGAACCCGGCCTGATCCAGACGGTCCGCCATATCGGCTACATCTTCGCCACCCGGGTGGAGGAAGAGGGCGAGATCTGAGCCGTCAGTCCGCCCTTACCAGGCGGCCCGGCGACGGCATCTCCGCATCGCCCGGCGGTGCGCGGCGCAGCCGCAGCGCGACCCCGTCGCGGCGGCCCTGTGCGTCGACCACCGCAATTTCAAGGAAGCCGGGACCGTCCGGGCGCAATGTCGCCTGGCGCGACAGCGCCGTCGAGCCCAGGGGGCGGCCGTCCACCAGCCAGCGCAGCGGCCGGGTGCCGCCCTCGGCCTGCAGCGGCAGGCCGCCGGCCAGGTCGCGCAGGTCCATCTCCGCCGCGTCGGGCGGGAAGGTGATCCGCGGCGCGCCGTCGTCGAAGCGCAGCGCATCGGTTGCCGCCATGCCGCCGTCCAGCCGCTGCAGCGGCGGCGGCAGGCCGTCATGGCCGGCGACCAGGGTGCCGGGCGGCAGGGGGCCGGGCGGCGGTGCCCCGGCCGGCAGCAGGTCGAAGATGCGGAACAGGATCGGTGCCGCAGCCGTCAGGCCGGTGATGCCGGCCAGCGGCGTGCCGTCGGCACGGCCCAGCCAGACCCCGACGGTATGGTCGCGGTCGAAGCCGATTGCCCAGGCGTCGCGGAAGCCGTAGGAGGTGCCGGTCTTGAAGGCGATGCCGCGCCGGGCATAGCCGGCGGCCACCCGGTCCGCCGGGCGGCTCGCAGCGGCCAGGATGCGGCCGACATGCCAGCGCGCTGGCGCGCCGAACAGGGGGGGCTCGTCCGCCGCCGCCAGGTCCGCGGTTTCCGGCGTCGTCAGCAGCGGCCGCATCCGGCCGTCATCGGCCAGCGCGGCGTAGAGGCCGGTCAGGTCGCGCAGGCTGATGCCGATCCCGCCCAGGGCGACCGCCAGCCCCGGGGCCGTGTCGTCGGGCAGGGCCAGGGCCGCGCCCGCCCTGCGCAGCCGGCTGACGAAGGCCGGCGGGCCGAGCCGCTCCATCAGCCGCACCGCCGGCACGTTGAGGGAGAGCTGCAGCGCTTCCCGCAATGTGATGTCGCCGTGATATTCGCCGCCGAAATTGCGCGGCCGATAGCCGCCGAAGCTGGCCGGCGCGTCCCGGACATAGGTTTCCGGATGCGCCAGCCCGGCATCGAAGGCCATCGCATAGATCACCGGCTTCAGGGTGGAGCCGGGCGAGCGCGGTGCCGCCACCATGTCGACATGGCCGGCGCGATCCTCGTCCAGGAAGTCCGCATTGCCGGCATAGGCCAGGACCTGCCGGCTGCGATTGTCGACCACCAGGGCGGCAATGCCGGCAGCCTCGCCGTAGGCCGGCGCGCGGGCCGCCAGGATTCCTTCCACCTGCGCCTGCAGGTCGGCATCCAGGGTGGTGGCCAGCGGGGGCCGCCGCCAGCCGCCCGCTCCCGCCTGCCCGGCTGCCCGCGCCGCCAGGTCGCGGGCAAGATGCGGGGCATGGACCGCGATCGCCCGCTGCGCGTCGGGCAGCGGCTCCAGCGCGGCGCGTGCTGCCACGTCCGGCGCCAGCACACCCGCTGTCGCGCCGCGCGCCAGGATCGCCGCGCGGGCGTTGGCCGCGGCCTCCGGCGCCCGGTCCGGCCGCAGCCGCGCAGGCGCCTGCGGCAGGGCGACCAGCAGCGCCGCCTCGCCCGGCGTCAGGGCCTGGGGCTCCTTGCCGAACCAGGTCAGCGCCGCGGCCCGCAGCCCCTCCACCCGGCCGCCATAGGGGGCCAGGGTCAGGTACATCGCCAGGATCTCGTCCTTGCCGAAGCGTCGCTCCAGCTGCCAGGCGCGGAACATCTCCTCCAACTTCGCGGCCAGGGTGCGCGGCTTCGGCTCCAGCAGGCGGGCCAGCTGCATGGTGATGGTCGAGGCGCCGGAGCGCACCTGTCCGCTGGCGGCGGCGTTCAGCGCGGCGCGCGCAACCGCCAGCGGGTCGACCCCGTCATGCCGGTGGAAGCGCTTGTCCTCCACCGCCAGAAGCAGGGCGCGGTAGCCGGGATCGATCTCCGCCAGGTCCTGCGGCCGCACCGGCAGGCGCAGGATGCCGTCCTCGCTGGGGAACAGCCGCAGCACCCGGCCGTCGGCGGCGGTGACTACAGCGCCGGTCGCCGCGAGCCGCGACAGGTCCGGCGGCGACAGGGCGTCCGCGGCGCGCAGGCCGGCGGTCGCGATGCCCAGCCCCGCCACCGCCAGCAGGGCCAACATGGCGGTCCAACGGCCCAACTGACCGGCCTTTCCGGGGCCAAGCATCAGCGGGTGCTCGATGGCCGCCGGCTCAGGGCCGCGCCACCGTCAGTTCGCCGATTGCGCCGCGGGCGAACAGATAGGGCTGGTACATGTCCTCCACGAACGGGGCCGGATGCACGTAGCGGCCCGGGGTCACCGCGCGGACCAGATAGGCAAAGGCGAAGCGGGCGCCCTCGCCCTCCAGGTCGATGGCGGCGAGATAGCGGTCGCTGCGCACGCCCTCGAACAGCGGCTCCGTCAGCACCGGCAGGAAGGGCAGGGCGGACAAGGCCGTCGTGCCGCCGGTGGCCGGGCTCTCGATCTCCAGCCCGGCCGGCAGCAGGTCGACCACCAGCGCCTGGTGGCTGCCGCCGTCGCGGGCCGCGCCTTCGACCAGCGCAACGAAGCGGTCGTTCTGCCGGACCCGGTCCAGGGTCACTTCCCGGCCCTCCAGGGTGAAATAGCGGCGGCTGATGCGGAAGCCCTGCTCCGCCGGCGGCAGGCTGGCCGCCGGCACGCCGCGCACCGTTTCATAGGCCCAGACCGGAGCGGCGCCGGCATTGCGGACCGTCACCGCCGGGTCGCCGCCTTGCAGATGCTCGGTCACCGCCGTCCGGCTCGGCGCGAGCAGCCGGCCCGCGATCTCCAGCTGCATCGCCTCCGCCCGGCCGCCGGAATCGGCCACGGCATGGGCGGCGCGTAGCAGCCAGGCCTCTTCCTGGGTGCTCAAATGGTCGCGGGACGCCGCCGCGCCGGACACGGCGTTCAGCAGCGGGGTCAGTCGGTCGGCGGAAACTTCCGCCTCCGCCAGCACCGCCAGGGTGGCGGCCGCGTCGCGGAGGCTGGAGCCATAGTCCCGCCAGTCCGCAGCCCGCGGCTCGGTGCCCGCCTCGGCCGCCGCCAGCACCAGGGCGGGCGCATCCTCCAGCGGCTGCCCGGCGGCGCGGCGGGCGGCGCCCAGGAAGGCGAGGCCCAGCGGCGTGGTCACCTGGCCCGACAGGCTCTCCGCCCAGTAGCGCAGGCCGCTGGCGTCCATCGCCGGGATCCGCGACAGCACGTAGAGCGCATAGGCGCGGCCGTCCGGGGTCAGCCCCTCCGGCGGGTAGCGCAGCGCGTTCTTCATCCAGTCGGCACCCTGCGTCGTCACCGGCTCGGGCACGGCATGGCCGGCCGACCGCGCGCGGGCCAGGAAGTCCATCGCATAGATCGTCAGCCAGGGCTCGGCCGGGCCGGACTGGCTCCACAGCCCGAAGCTGCCGTCCGGCTTCTGCCGGGCGATGGTGCTGCGGATCGCGGCCTGCACCGCGGCGTCGGCCGCCACCGGCTCGGCTGCCACGCCGCTCCAGTTCGCGGCCAGGCTGCGGGCGAACAGCTCCGGATAGGCGGTGGACACCGCCTGCTCCAGGCAGCGATAGGGATAGTCGCGCAAGGCGGCCAGCAGGCCGGGCACGTCGATATCGGGCACCGGGCTGATGCTGAGGTCGATGCGCGCGGTGCCTGCGGTCATGCCGGCTTCCGCCGCCGTGGTGCTGGTGAAGCTGTCGCCGGCAGCGAGCTGCAGCGACCGGCGTTCGCTCTGCCAGGGCTGCGCCGGACGGACGGCGATCTCCCAGTCCTGGGCGATGTCGATGCCGCCGGGAGAGGTCAGCCGCAACGCCAGGCGGCCGGTGCCGACGGTGGTGCCGGACAGGGTCACCCGATGGCGCACCCGGTCGCCCGCGGCGATCCGCTGCTCCAGCTGGCCGCCGTCCAGCACCGCGACGGCACCCTCGGCGGTGACGGTGGCGGTATAGGTGCCGTCGCCGCCCTCGACATTGTCCAGGGACAGCAGCGCCTCCGCCTCGTCGCCCGGCGCCAGGAACTGCGGCAGGATCAGGCTGGAGACGACCGGGTTGCGCACCGTCAGGGCGGCGCTGCCGGCGCCGACCGCGGCGCGGCTCCAGGCCACCGCCATCAGGCGCAGCCGGCCGTTGAAGCCGTCGGGCAGGGCCAGGGTGACTTCCGCCCGGCCATCGGGCCCGGGTGTCACCGGCCCCTCGTACAGATGCACGACCTGCACCGTCTGCACCGAGACGCCGTCCAGGTTGCCGCCGCCATCGCCGCCGGAGCGCGGATTGCCGCGCATGCCGGTCGCCGGCGCGATCAGCCGGCCGTAGAGGTCGTGGACATCCATCGCCAGGCGCCGCTGGCCGAAGAAATGGTCGGCCGGGTCGGGGCTCATGAAGTCGGTGAGCTGCAGCACACCTTCGTCCACCGCGGCGACGGCCAGCCGCATCTCCTGCGGCAGGGCAGTGCCGGCGGCGGCGGTGACCTGAAGCGGCACGGTCACCTCGGTACCCGGGCGGGCGACCTCAGGCGGGTCCAGGCTGACCCCCAGGCGGCGCGAAGCCGTGCCGATCGGGAACCAGGCGGCGCCCATCGCGCGGGAGGGTCCGCGGGCGGTGCGGTCGCCGCCCGCCGCCTCCGGCCGGTAGGCGGTGGCCAGAAGGTAGGCGCCCACCCCCCAGTCGGCCTGCACCGGGATCGAGACATGGGCGCCGGATTCCGGCAGCGGCAGGGTGCGGCGGTAGCGCAGGCCGTCATTGACGACCATCACCTCCACCACCCCGGCGAAGGGCGCCTTCACGAAGGCCTCCACCGGGCCGGTGCCGGCATCGCGCGGGGCCAGGCTCAGCTCCAGCGCGTCCGGCGTGTCGGGCAGGCTGGGCGTCACCCCCCAGCCGACCTGGAAGCGCAGGCTGGAGGCGGCGCCGGCGCCGCGGTCTGCGACCTCCAGCCGGTAGCGGCCCCAGGGCAGGCGCTGGGCGACCGTGGCCCGGCCGTCTTCGCCGATCGACAATGCGCGGCTTTCCACCAGGCGGTCGCGCACCGTCTCGCGATAGCGCAGGCGGCCATCCTCCCAGTACCAGAAATAGTCGACATCCTCGGCGATCCAGCTGACCTCCAGGTCGCGCCCGGCGACCGGTTCGCCGTCGCCGTCGACCAGCGCCACCTCGAAGCCGGCCGCCTGGCCCTCGGCGACCTGGCCGTCGGCGAAGCCGGGCTTCAGGCCGATCGACGGACTGCCGGTGCGCACCGGCAGGGTCAGGCTGCGGCTGACCGGGCGGCCGCCCTCGCCGAACAGGCTGACGGCAATCCGTGCCTGCAGCGGCTGCGCCGCGTCCGGCAGGCTGTCCAGCAGCAGCGGCAGGGCGGCGCGTCCGGCCGCATCGGTGCGCACCTCCGGCAGGCTGCGCCGTTCCGGGCTGTAGGGGTCCTGCACCAGGCCGAAGCGGAAGCCCGGCAGGCCGGGAAACGGCGCGGGATCGGCCTGCAGGGTCAGGGTGCCCTTCACCGGCAGGTCGGCTGCCGGCGCGCCGTAGAGATATTCGCCGGTCGCGGCGATCGTGACCGCTTCGCCGGCGCGGATCGCAGATGCCGTGCTGTCCAGGGTCAGGGCGATGCGCTGGGGGACGAAATCCTCCACCGTCACCTGCAGGCTGCCCACCGGGTCGGCCGCCGGGTCGGCATGGGCGGTGACCGTCCATTGCCCGGTCTGCGTCGCCTGCGCCAGCGGGAAGTCGGCCCGCAGGGCGCCCAGGCTGCCGCTGACCGCGGTCTGCCGCGCCGCCTCGCGGCCGTCGGGCCGCACCAGCTTCAGCACCACCGGCATGCCGGGCAGCGCCAGCCCGTCGCGGTCGCGCACCAGCAGGTTGACCGGCAGGACTTCCCCCGGGCGATAGACGCCGCGGTCGCTGTACAGATAGGCGTCGACCGGCCCGGGTGCCGGGCGTCCCGCCACCCCGCGCTCGGCCAGCTCCAGCGCCGGCCCGGTCAGGTCCAGGAAGGTGAAGTCGCTCTCGCCGTCCGCCGCGGCGTAGAGCGCCGCGGGCCGGTTGCCGCCGCTGCCGCGCAGCAGGCCGGGGGCGATGAGGGCATAGCCGTCGGCATCGGTGGCCACCCGGTCCAGCACCTGGTTGTTGCGCGACACAAGGCGCAGCTCCACCCCCGGCATCGGCTCCGCGCTGCGCAGGGACCGCGCGACCACATGCAGGCCGTCACCGCCCTGGTAGCTGGCCAGGCCGATATCGGACAGCACGATCCATTGCGCCGCCCAGTCGGTCCAGGACCATTCCAGCTGTTCCGGGTCGTCGGCACTGGCCGCCAGCAGGACATAGATGCCGGGTTCCGGCGACGGCATCATCTCCGCCAGCGGGACGGCGGTGCGCTGCTCCTCGTCCGGCGGGTCGGCCAGCTCCATCGTGCCGCGCCAGACCTGCTCGCCGCTTTCCGCCGCCAGCTCGTCGACCTGGCCGCCATAGAGCGGGTTGTGCAGCCCCTCGCGCAGCCGGTTGACCAGGTTGCGGTCGGCGATCCGCATCAGCCGCAGGGCGACCTTGGAGACGTTGACCGAGCGCAGGTCGACCGCCGGCGCGCGCGCCGTCGGCAGGACATAGGGCCCGGTCGGGAAGCTGACCGTCGACGGCCGGTGGTCGACGGTGAAGGCGACATCCTCGTCCGCCGCCAGGGCCGGGCCGTCGGCCTGCGGCAGGCCCTTGCGCACCACCGCGCGATAGCTCTCGCCATGCTGCAGGCCGCCGATGCACAGGCCGGCCGGGCTGGCGCTGACCGACACCGGGCCGCCGCCCTCCAGGCGGAGATAGTCCTGCGCCGGCAGCGGCAGCGGCTGCGCCAGCGGCCGGGTGAAGCGGATGCAGGCCTCCGGGATCGACTGGTCGGCCAGCACCTGCACCTGTTCCACCCGCATCAGGTACTGCGCCTCCAGCCAGTCCAGCCGGTCCTCGCGCAGCTTCGGGTCGCCGGCCGCCGCCTGGGCCGTGCGCAGCGCCGCGGCGGCATGGCTCCAGTCGCGCTCGACCGCCAGCGCGTCGCTCAGCGCGCCATAGGCTGCCGCCCGCGCCGCGCCGTCGCCCGACCGGTCGGCCGCCTGCACCGCCAGCCAGGCCGCCGCCGCGGCTTCGCCGCCATTGCCGGCATTGCCGTACAGCTCCGCCAGCTTCACGAAGGCGCCGCCGTCGCGGCCGCTGCCGCGCAGCCGGTCGCGCTGGATGATCTGCTTCTGGAAGGCGATGGCGCGGCCCCAGTTCGCCGCATCCGCGGCGCTGTCGCGGCTGGCGGCCAGCGCGTCGCGGGTGACCTGCGGGGCGGCAGCCACGCCGTCGAGGATCGCGTCTTGCAGACGGGCGGCGCGGTCCGCCAGGCCGGCGGGCGGCACGAAGGCGGCGGCCCCGGTCGCTGCCGCCGCGCTCGCGGCCGTGGCAGGCGGTGCCGCCGCCAGCAGCAGGGCCGCCAGCAGCAGGGACAGTAGGGCGGCGGTCCGAACGGCAATGGCGGACATGAGGTTCCTCCCTGCGCCGATCCCGGCGCGGATTTCGATACGCAGCCGATGCTCGCGCCGGATCTTGGCATAGATTGGGCAGCGTCCACAGATCCCCCCAACCGGCCCCTGGCGGGAGCCGGGGACGGCGGGACGGTTCAGAACTGGACGCCGAAGCGGAAGAAGGCGCGTGGGTTGCGGTCGCCCCTGGCGGTGTTGCGCAGCAGCGGCTGCGCCATTTCCAGCTGCCCGCTGACCCGCTGTGCCACCCGCACCCGCAGGCCGACGCCCAGCGACGCGCCCTGCGCCTGCGACGGGCCGCCCAGCGCATCGATGCGGAACACCGCGCCGTAATCGGCATAGCCGTAGATCTGGTAGTCCTGCAGCAGGTCGGACTCGATCCGCGGCGTGAACACCGCCTCCGCCTTGGCGGCGACCCCATGCTCGCCGGTGATGGCGGAGGGGTCGAAGGCGCGGCCGTAGAGCTCGCCGCCATAGCCGAACTGCTCCGAAGAGGGCAGCTGCGCCAGGGCGTATTGTCCGCTGGCGCCCAGATTGACCCGGAAGCGGCTGTCGATGGCCTGCACCCGGACCGCATCGACCCGGCCGATCGTGAAGTCCGGCTTGGCGTTGGTGCGACCCAGCCCGGCGGCGCCGGCCTCCCGCGCGCCGCAGCAATCCAGTCCCTGCGACAGGGTGACCTCGACCAGGTTCACCCCGTTCCAGCCGTCGGCGAAGTCGTAGGCGGCGCCTGCGCGCAGCACCCGGATCGAATCCTTGTTCAGCTGCTGGCCCAGGATCTCCGTCTTGCTGTAGCGGTAGGTGAAGTTGCCCTTCAGGGTCAGGTTCTCCCGCCGCGACCTGATCCAGGGATGCGACAGGGTCAGGGCCAGGGACCGGCTCTGGCCGCGCACGTCGAACGGCGCCAGGGTGTCGCCCGGCCGGGTGGCATTGGCGGTCACCCGGCCCACCGCCTTCGTGCCCTGGCTGCCGATCTGGCTGGTCAGCGCGACCTCGCCATAGCGCAGCTCGTGGGTCTGCTGGGTGACGACCCCGCGGGCCTCCAGGCGCGAATAATTGCCCAGCAGGGAATTCACCCCGCCGGCCGCCTGGAACTGGACGGGGCCGATGAAGCGGGTGCCGCGATTGTCGATGCTGGCGAAGCCGTCGGCGCGGGCGAACTGCAGCTGCAGCACCAGGTCCGACGCGCCGGCCACCTCGAAGGACGGGATCATCACCGCCTTCGCCGTGATGCCGGGCAGGTCGTTCATCAGCAGCAGGGCGCGTTCCAGGTCGGAGGCGTTCAGCGGCCGGGAGGCCAGGATCCGCCGCGCATAGGTGTCGATCAGCCCGCCTTCCTCGGGCACGTCGCCCTCGATCTCGATCCGGTCGATATAGCCCTCGACCACCTGCAGGGTGACGATGCCCTCGCTGATCCGCTGCGGCGGCACCAGGACCTGGGTCAGGATGTAGCCGTCGTTGCGGTACTTCGCGGCGATCGCGTCGGCGATCTCGTAGATGTCGCTGAGGGTGACCTCCTGCCCCAGCCGGTCGCGGTAGAGGTCCAGCAGGGCGGTCTCCGGATAGACCGTGCCGCCGGTCACATTGATGCCGGACAGGCGGAAGCGGATCTTGTCCGCCTGCTTCGGCGGCAGCGGCTCCTCGGTCTTCGGCACCGTCAGCTCGGGCAGGCTCAGCGGTTCGAGCGGCTGCTGGAACCGCTGCTCGACACGGCCGGGGCTGAGGCTGTCGTCCAGGCTCTGCGCGGGCGCGGGCTGCGGCGACGAAAGCCAGCCGGCCAGCAGCACCGCCGCCGCGGCAATGGCGGCGGCCGGGCCGCGCGACCTGCGGCGCGGCGTCTGCTGGCGCGCGCCCCTCACCGGATGTCCGCGGCGCCTGTCTCGAACGCGGCCTTCAGGCGCGCGTACCAGTCCGCGCCCCATCGCTGCATGATGCGCATCACGGCCATCCGCCGCGGATCCTGGCTAACCTCTCCCTTCGACCAGTCGGCCGCGAGCCAGACCTTGTCGTCGCCGCGCGACCGCAGGACAAGCTCCGGGTTCCAGGAATAGGCCACCCGCAGCAGTGCGTCGCGATCGGCGAAATGAAAGCGGGAGCCGACGGTTGCCGCCGGCAGGAACAGGTTCTCCTTGTCCGCCTTCGCATAGAGCGTCTGGAAGCGCGGCCCCGCATCCTCCCGCTCCACCAGGGATTCGGCACGGACATGCCAGCAATCCTGTCCCCGGGTGTGCAGGTTGCTGCGCTGCTCCTCGTGGAAGTAGCTGGCGTCCCGGCAATAGGGAAAGGCCTGGAAACCCTTGCGGTCGCGCTTCACATCGGCGCGGGCATAGATCTCCTGCGTCATCGTATCGCCGTCCAGGGCGATCAGTGCGACCTTTTCGGTGCGCGTCGTCCGGTCGTTGGAGGTGGCCGTCTCCGTAAAATAGACGGTCCAGTCGCCGGGCGGCAGCGGGACGGTGAAGGGACCGATCGCCAGCGACCCGCTGACCGTGCTGCCCACCGTCAGCTCCCGCGCTGGCGGTGCCGGGTCCGCGCGCAGTTCGCGCGCGCCGGTCTCGGCCGCGGGCAGGACGATCGCGGACAGCGCAATCGCCAGCAGGGCCCGCAACCGCGCCGGCCGGCGGCGCCGGCCGCCGCCGCCGCGCCCGACGATCATGTCCGTTCGCCGGCCCGTTCGCCGGCCTTTTCTTCCTGCCTGGGCATGCGGGCCCATCACCGGTCTTCCTGCCCTGAAAGCCATTCCGCCAAAGGGGGGCGGTCATGGCCATGGGCAACCGCGCGGCGCGCGGGCGTCCACGGCCGGTCCGACCCCCCGGTGCGCGATCTTAGGGATTCTTCGGCCGCGCCGCATCAGGCGCGTGCGGGAAAGGGGCGCGGCAGCGGCCGGCCGGTCAGCAGCTGCAGCCGCTCTTGCGGATGGTCTGCGCCTCTTCCTTGATCTGGCGGAGTTCGCCGGCCTGCTCCGGCGCGGTCGCCTTCGGCGCACCGGCGGAGACCAGCAGGATGGCATCCATCTCCGCCATCTCCGCCTCCTTCTCCACCGGCGGCGGGGCAGGGCGCCGCGCCGGCGCGTTGCGGGGCGCCTGGGTGGCCAGGCCGGCTGGCACCACCTGGGGCGGGCCCTGCACGCCCTGCACGACCACCTCGCCGGATTCCACGATCACGTCGGTGGTCCCGTCATCGGCGACGATCACGGTGAAGGCGGTGCCGCGGATGCCCAGGGTGGCGGTCGGCGTGCGGATCGAATAGGCGTTCTTGCGCATCTTGCCGCTGACGAAGCGGGCGATGCCGCGGCTGGTGTTGATCACCATGCTCGCCTCGCCGGTGGTCGTGTCGTAGACGAAATCGTCCAGCGTGACCTTCGAGTTGGGGCCCACCGTCAGCGACGTCTCGTCCTGGAAGCGCAGCTTCGAGGCGCTGTCGGCGGCGGTCTCGATCAGTTCGTCATGGAAGACAGGATCGGCCGCGGCCAGGCGCCGCTGGTCGGCATTGACCTGGGTGCCGGTCACCGTCCGGACGACGGCCTCGGTCTCGCCGATGGTATCCGCCACGGCGGCGTTGCGGCCGTCCAGGCCCGCCGCCAGGATCGTGAGGGCCGCCAGCAGCGGCGCGATTGCGGGCCGCCGACGCAAGGCCAAGCGGTCCCGGCCGTGCCTCGGCCGGCGTCCCGTCGCCAGGTTTGCCACGCGCTTCCGCGGTTCCATGACCGGACCTCTCTCTCCTTCCTGGCGCATGCGTCGCGCGCCGCGATCCACGACCGATCCTATCATCCGCCACGAACCCTGTCCGGCGCGCATGGCAGGAGTGTGACGGCCGTCGCAGCAACCATGTCCGCCCGACCTGGCCTCCGGCCCGCCGGGCGCGCGCCCGCGACTACCCGTTCGAACGATTGGCGATGGCCCTCCGTCCATGTGGAATGGGCGACGCTGAAGCGGGCCGTCGGGCAACGAGCGAATGGACATGGACGACATCAACAGGATCGAACCGGCACTCGATGCCGCGTCGCAGCTCGAGCAGGTCTGCCGCCTGGTGCAGGGGCTCTGCCGCCTGGACGAGCTTCATCCGGCCCAGTGGTCGGCCCTGCGCTATCTGGCCCGGGCGGAAAAGACGGAGCGCACGACGAACATGCTCGCCGTGCACCAGGGCACCAATCCCGGCACCGCGTCGCGGACCATCTCCGCCCTGATGCGCAAGGGCCTGGTGACCAGCACCGTCTCCCGCGCCGACCGCCGCATCCGCACCATCTCGCTGACTGCCGCCGGCCGCGACCTGCTGATGCAGGATCCGCTGCACCGGGTCGCGATCGGCCTGCAGCGCCTGCCGCGGGACACCCGCGAACAGCTGCCGGAGCTGCTGCACGAGCTGCACCGGGCCTTGTCGGAACAGGTGCGGCGGCCGGCCATCGGCTGACCGGCCTGCCTGCCCGGCTGGCGGCCAGACTGCCGGCCTGTGCCGCAACGCGTCAGCCCTCCGGGCGGCGCAGCTTGAACGAGACCGGGATCTCCACCACCGTGCTGACCCGCTGCCCGTCATAGGTGGGCGGTGAGAACCGCCATTGCAGGATGGCGTCGTAGGCGGCGGTATCCAGTTCCGGATGGCCGCTGGACTGCGCCACCCAGACATGGCCCTGGCCGCCCTTCGGGCCGATCTTCACGTTCAGGGTGACCTTACCCTCCAGGCTCAGCAGCCTTGCCCGCACCGGATAGGCCGGCAGGGGAAAGCCCTCGATCCGACGCGGTGCCGGCCCGTCGCTGGCGAAGACCTGCAGCGCGATCTGCTGCGTCGGGGCCTGCGGCGACCGCGCCGCGTCGCGCTGCGGCGCATCGGGGCCGGCGCCGGTCATGTCCACCGGCCGGTTGGGTAGCAGCGATCCGGCGGCCTGCCGCTCCGGTTCCGGTTCCCGGTCCGGCAGCTGCCGCTGCGGCTGCGGCATCACCACATCGGCCACCAGGGGCGCCGGCCGCTTGCGCGGCAGCGGCACGGTGCCGTCCCAGTCGGGCGCGGCAGCCGGGCCTTCGGCCGGTGCCGCCTCTGCTGCCGCCTGCTGTTGTGGTGGCGTGTCGTCCGCCTCTGCCGGGGCGGGCGGCTCGGCGGCCGGCTGCGGGGCGGCGGCCATGTCGGGCGGCGCCTCCTGGCTTTCCGCCGGTTCTGGCGCCGCTTCCGCTTCGGCTTCCGGTGGCGCATCGGGACCCGGCTCTGGCGCGGTCTCCGGCGCCGGCGGCGGCGGCGCCTCCAGCGGCACCGCATCGCTGTCCGGCAGCGCCGCGCTGTCCACCGGCTCCGGCGGCGCGTCACGCTCCGGACCGATCACGGCGGGACCCTCCCAGACCATCGCCATGACGGTCTGCGGCGCTTCCTGCGGCGCCGGTGCGGCAAGGTGGAACAGCACCAGCACCGCCCCCAGCAGGAGCAGGGCGAGAATCGTCAGCAGGGCCGATAGGGCCATCCGGTCGCGCCGCGGCGACAGGGGATGGCGCCAGCGCAGCTCCGGGCGCAGGGGCGGCACCGGCCCGGCGCCCTCGCTTGCGCCCTGCCCGGTGCCCGGGCCATGGGTCAGGTGCAGGGCATGCTGCGGTCGGGTACGCAGGACGGTGGCGACCTGGTCGCCGGCCAGTTCGGCCAGATAGGGCAGCGACAGGCTCTGCAGCAGGCGGGGTTCCCGCGCCGGCAGCGGCGCCGGGTCGTGCGGCGGCCGCAAGGCCGGCCGGCCCGGCCCCGGCTCCATCCCGGGCCCCGGCTTCATCCTCGGTCTTTGGGCCGGCTCGCCAGCATCGGCTTCTAGGTTAAGATGCGGCCGGCCCACTTGCCCCCTGCCGGCCGTGTCCGCCCGGCCGCCCGTGACCGCCCGGCCGCCTGGGGGCGCCTGGCCATGCTCGTCCTGGGCCGCCCCGGCTGAATCCGGCGACGGCCGCGGCAAACGGAGGCGCGGATGACTCATGTGTTCCACCGGCAACTCAAGTCGCCACTGCCCGTCGCAGTGTCCGGCCAGGGTGCATATATCATCGATTCGACAGGCAAGCGCTATCTGGATGCCTCGGGCGGGGCCGCCGTTTCCTGCCTCGGCCATTCCGATGCGGAGGTGGTGGCGGCGGTGAAGGCGCAGCTCGACAGGCTGCCCTTCGCCCATACCGGCTTCTTCACCACCGAGGCGATGGAGGAACTGGCCGACCGGCTGGTCGCCGCCGCCCCGCGGCCGGAGGGCGAGGAGGCCGCCGGCACGCGGGCGCTGGACAAGGTCTATTTCGTCTCCGGCGGGTCGGAGGCGGTGGAGGCGGCCCTGAAGCTGGCGCGGCAGGCCTGCCTGGACCGCGGCGAGCCGGGGCGCGACCTGTTCATCGCCCGGCGCCAGTCCTATCACGGCAACACCCTGGGCGCGCTGGCCGTCGGCGGCAATGCCTGGCGGCGGGAGCCGTTCCAGCCGCTGCTGATGCCGGCGGAGCATATCGCCCCCTGCTACGCCTATCGCGAACAGCGCGCGGGGGAGAGCGATGCCGATTACGGCCTGCGTGCGGCCGACGCGCTGGAGGAGAAGATCCAGGAGGTCGGCGCCCACCGGGTGATCGCCTTCGTGGCGGAGACGGTGGTCGGCGCGACCCTGGGCGCGGTGCCGCCGGCGCCCGGCTATTTCCGCCGCATCCGCGAGATCTGCGACCGCCACGGCATCCTGCTGATCCTGGACGAGGTGATGTCCGGCATGGGGCGCACCGGGCACCTGTTCGCCTGTGCCGAGGACGGCGTGGTGCCCGACCTGCTGTGCATCGCCAAGGGGCTGGGGGCGGGCTACCAGCCGCTCGGGGCGGTGCTCTGTTCCGCCGGCATCTACGACACCATCCAGGGCGGCACCGGCTATTTCCAGCACGGTCATACCTATTCCGGCCATGCCGCCGCCTGCGCCGGCGGCCTGGCGGTGCAGAAGGCGATCGCCGCCCGCGACCTGCTCCCCCGGGTGCGGAAGATGGGCACCGCCCTGTCGGAGCGGCTGCAGGCCCGTTTCGGCAACCATCCCTTCGTCGGCGACCTGCGCGGCCGCGGCCTGTTCCAGGGCATGGAGCTGGTTGCCGACCGCGGCGCCAAGACGCCGTTCGATCCGTCGCTGAAGCTGAACGCCCGGATCAAGGCCCGCGCCATGGAGGCGGGCCTGATCTGCTACCCGATGGGCGGCACGATCGACGGCGTGGCCGGCGACCATGTCCTGCTGGCACCGCCCTTCATCGTGGAGGAGGCGCAGCTGGACGAACTGACCGACAAGCTGGCACAGGCGCTGGACGCGGCGCTCGCCGATATCGGCTGTCCAGCGGCCTGACCCGCGTCCGCCCGACCGCCGGGCAGGGGATGTGGGCCGGGGGGGCGGGCTGTGCATCCCGCGCCGTTGCGCTATGGTGCCGGGTGACGGGTGCAGGCGCCTCGGGCACCGGGCTGCTGCTTCGGCACGGCCGGTCGGACGCCGGCTCCCGAACGAACAGAAGCGCAGAAGGCGCCGACAGGAAATCAGAGGGCAAGAAAGGAGAGGCGGATCATGAAACGCATGACCGCGCTGGCGGCGGCGATCGCCGCGGCAGCACTTTTCACCGGCGGCACGGCCAGTGCCGCGGACGAGACCTTCGTCACCATCGGCACCGGCGGGCAGACCGGCGTCTACTACGTGGTCGGGCAGTCGATCTGCAAGCTGGTGAACCGCGGCGGCGACAGCCACGGCATCAAGTGCACGGCACCCTCCACCGGCGGCTCGGTGGCCAACCTGAACGCGATCCGCGCCGGCGACCAGACGATGGGCGTGGCACAGTCCGACTGGCAGTACCATGCCTACAAGGGCAGCTCGAAGTTCGAGGACCAGGGCGCCAACGACAAGCTGCGCGCCGTCTTCTCGGTGCACCCTGAGCCGTTCACCGTGGTCGCCCGCGCCGATTCCGGCATCAAGACCTTCGACGACCTGAAGGGCAAGCGGGTCAATGTCGGCAATCCCGGCTCCGGCCAGCGCGGCACGATGGAAGTCGTGATGGAGAAGAAGGGCTGGACGATGGACGACTTCAAGCTCGCCTCCGAGCTGAAGTCCGCCGAGCAGTCCGCCGCGCTCTGCGACAACAATATTGACGCGATGGTGTTCACCGTCGGCCATCCCTCCGGCTCGATCCAGGAGGCCACCACCTCCTGCGATTCCGTGCTGGTGGAGGTCTCCGGCCCGGCGATCGACGAGCTGATCGCCAACAACCCCTACTATGCCAAGGCCACCATCCCCGGCGGCATGTATCGCGGCACCGACGCCGATACCGATACCTTCGGCGTGGCGGCGACCTTCGTCTCCTCCTCCGACGTGCCGGACGCGGTGGTCTACGAGGTGGTGAAGGCGGTGTTCGAGAATTTCGACCGCTTCCAGAAGCTGCACCCGGCCTTCGCGAACCTGAAGCCGGAGGACATGATCAAGAACGGCCTGTCCGCCCCGCTGCATCCGGGCGCGGAGAAGTACTACAAGGAGAAGGGCTGGATGTAGGCGCCGCCGCGCTCATCCGGCAACCATCCGGCGGCGCCTTCGGGCGCCGCCTTTTTCTTACGCCGTCACCGGATCCGGTCGCACCGCAGTCCGCGCACGGCTTTGCGCCAGGGCCTCGCGCAGGGCCTCCCTTAGGGCCACGGCGACGATCCGCCGGCCGGGGAACCGCGCCTGCAGGCCGTCGAGCAGGTGCTGCGCGGCCGCCGCGTCGTCGACCACCCAGACGATCCGGGGCAGCGGCCGCAGGGCGGCGGGTGCGGCACCGGCCCCTCCCTCGCTGCGCAGGGGCTGCTCGAAGATCGTTCCCCCGCCGGCCACGTCGATCAGCCGGGACACCGCCTCGGCGGGCGCCGCCGCCTCCAGGAAGGCCACAGGCAGGTCGTCGACGATCACCAGCCCGGCCTCGGCCAGCTGCCAGGGCTGCTTCGGCGCGGACGGATGCTCGAAGCCGACCCGCCGCTTCTCCGCCAGGCGGCTGGCCGTGATGTAGCGCACCTTCCGCAATCGCGCGCTGGCATCGCCGCCGATCGCCTTTGCCAGGGTCGAGCGGCCGGAGTCCGGCGGCCCCGAGATCACCAGCTGGTCGGCGATGCCTGCGCCGTCGCCGCGGGCGAAGGCGGCGATCTCCGCCGCCAGGGCCGGCCAGTCGGCGGCGGCGAAGTTCTGCGGAAAGGTCGACAGCCGCACCAGTTGCGGCAGGTTCGACTTGTCGAAAGCCCGCTTGGCCGCAAGATAGGGGCGCCGGACCGTCAGGAAGAAGGCCAGCAGCAGGACGAAGAACAGGATGAACAGCCAGTCGGCCAGTTCCCGGCGCGCGGCCGCCTCGGCCGCGCTGGCGGTCGTCAGGTCCGCCAGCATCGAGGCCGGGTCGGCGGCCCAGGCCAGGGCCGCACCGGCCAGGACGAAGAGGAAGTCGACCAGGCCGTCCAGCAGGATCTCCCGCCGGTCGACGGGGAAGATCCCGGGCACCAGCCGGATGGCGATCAGCGCATCGATCAACTCCTTCAGGAAATAGAGGATCGTCACGACCGCGAAGGCGAGCAGGTAGTCCGACAGCAGCCAGCCGAGGGCGAAGGTGCCGCCCAGGCCGATCAGGACATGGCCGAACTGGTTGGCCTGCCAGGCATATTCGTGGCTGTAGCTGACATAGACGTCGGACCCGAAGACGGTGTCGAGCCGCGCCAGCGCCCGAAGGATCTCCATGCCGGCCTCCCATCTGCCTGCCGTTGCATCCTATGGTAGCATGACGCCTGTCTTCTGCGCCAATCACCGGAAGCCCGGCCTGCATCGCCTCGCGCTCCGGCCTTTGTTACTTTTCGCAGACCTGTCCTAAGCTGCAGGGGTGGAACGACCGGCCGGTCGGTGGAAACGGCCGGCACGACAGGATCGGCTGGCGGGAGCGGCCGGGCCCGCGGCACGAGTTGGGCGGGCGGCAGGGAGACCAGGGGATGACGAATACGGAGCAGTCCGCGCCGGGCCATGCGCCTGCGCAGGGCGACGACCTGGAGGAACTGACCTCCTCCGATACCGGTGCCCGCAAGCCCGGGCCGATCACGACGAAGATCCTGCTGGGCGCGGCGCTTGCCTGGTCGGTCTTCCAGGTCTGGATCGCCTCGCCGCTGCCCTTCATCGCCAACGAGATCACCGGCCTGTCGATCGTCCTCAATTCCACCGAGGAACGCTCCGTCCACCTGGCCTTCGCGATCTTCCTCGCCTATTCCGCCTATCCCGCGCTGAAGCGGTCGCCGCGGCGCTACGTGCCGGTGCAGGACTGGGCGATGGCGCTGTTGGGGGCGTTCTGCGCCGGCTACCTGTTCCTGTTCTACAACCAGCTGGCCGACCGGGTCGGCAACCCGACCGCCTTCGACATCTGGGTCGCCTCGGTCGGCATGCTGCTGCTGCTGGAGGCGACCCGGCGCGCGCTGGGGCCGCCGCTGACGGTGATCGCGGCGATCTTCCTGCTCTACACCTTCTTCGGCAACTACATGCCGGACATCATCGCCCACCAGGGTGAGTCCCTGCGCGGCGTGGCGATCCACCAGTGGCTGACGACGGAAGGCGTGTTCGGCATCGCACTCGGCGTCTCCACGAAGTTCGTCTTCCTGTTCGTGCTGTTCGGCGCGCTCTTGGACAAGGCCGGCGCCGGCAACTACTTCATCAAGGTCGCCTTCTCGCTGCTGGGCCATTACCGCGGCGGGCCGGCCAAGGCGGCCGTCGTCGCCTCCGCCATGACCGGGCTGATCTCCGGCTCCTCGATCGCCAACGTGGTGACCACCGGCACCTTCACCGTGCCGATGATGAAGCGGGTCGGCTTCAGCCGGGAAAAGGCCGGCGCGGTCGAGGTCGCCTCCTCCGTCAACGGCCAGATCATGCCGCCGGTGATGGGCGCCGCCGCCTTCCTGATGGTCGAGTATGTGAACATCTCGTACTTCGAGGTGGTGAAGCACGCGGTGCTGCCGGCCCTGATTTCCTACATCGCACTGGTCTACATCGTGCATCTGGAGGCGATGAAGCAGGACATGCAGGCCCTGCCGCGCTCCAGCCCGAAACTGCCCCTGCTGCGGGCGCTGACCGGCTTCCTGGCGGGCTTCCTGATCCTCGCGCTGCTCTGCGTCGCGGTCTACTACCTGCTCGGCTGGATGCCGGCGGTGTTCGGCGGCGCTGCCGGCTGGGTCATCGCGGTGGCCCTGGCCCTGGCCTATGCCGGCCTGCTGGCCTGGGGCGCCCGCTGGCCCGACCTGCCGATGGACGATCCGAATGAACCGGTGGTGCATCTGCCGCAGGTGAAGCCGACGGTGAATTCCGGCCTGCACTTCCTGCTGCCGGTGGTGGTGCTGGTCTGGTGCCTGATGGTGGAGCGGCTGTCGCCCGGCCTGTCCGCCTTCTGGGCCACCGTGTTCATGATCTTCATCCTGCTGACCCAGCGGCCGCTGACGGCCCTGTTCCGCAAGACCGACCTGGCCGGCACCTTCCGCCAGGGCTGGGACGAGCTGATCGACGGCATGATCGCCGGCGCCCGCAACATGATCGGCATCGGCATCGCCACCGCGGCGGCCGGCATCATCGTCGGCGCGGTGTCGCAGACCGGGGTCGGCGCGGCCCTGGCGAACGTCGTGGAGGTGCTGTCCTTCGGCAACCTGCTGCTGATCCTGCTGCTGACCGCGATCCTCAGCCTGATCCTGGGCATGGGCCTGCCGACCACGGCGAACTACATCGTCGTCTCCTCCCTGCTGGCCGGCGTGGTGGTGCAGCTGGGGGCGGAGAACGGGCTGATCGTGCCGCTGATCGCGGTGCACCTGTTCGTCTTCTATTTCGGCATCATGGCCGACGTGACGCCGCCGGTGGGGCTCGCCTCCTTCGCCGCGGCGGCGGTGTCCGGCGGCGACCCGATCAAGACCGGCATCGTCGCCTTCTTCTATTCGCTGCGCACCGCGGCGCTGCCCTTCCTGTTCATCTTCAACACCGACCTGCTGCTGATCGATGTCGGCTGGGTGGAAGGGATCATCACCTTCATCGTGTCGACGGTCGCGATGCTGGTCTTCGCCGCCGCGACCCAGGGCTGGTTCATCACCCGCTGCCGCTGGTACGAGATCGTACTGCTGCTGCTGGTGGTCTTCACCCTGTTCCGGCCCGGCTTCTGGATGGACATGGTCTATCCGCCGGAGAAGTCGGTGCCGCCGGCGCAGCTCACCCAGGTGGTGGGCGAGCTGGAGCCGGGTGCCGACCTGCGGCTGAAGATCGACGGCACCGACGCGATCGGCAATCCGCGCACCTACTACGTCCACCTGCCGGTGGCGGAAGGCGCAACCGGCGAGGAGCGGCTGGCCAATATCGGCCTCACCCTCTACGACGGCGGCGACGGCAAGGTCGAGGTCGACAACGCGGAATACAACAGCGTCGCGGCGAAACTGGGCCTGGCCTTCGGCGATTTCATCACCGGGGTGCAGGTGCCGGTCTGGCAGCCGGCGAAGCAGCTGCTGTGGATCCCGGCGGGGCTGATCCTGGCCGGCGTCTGGTTCGCGCAGCGGCGTCGCCGGCCGGCCGCTGCCGCGGCCACCGCGGCGGCCTGACGGCCCGGCGGCTGCGCCCGCATCGAAAAAAAAGGCCCGCGCCGGGGGTGACGGCGCGGGCCAATCAATGGGGGAGGAAACAACGTTCGAAGCCTGAACTGTCGGCCTCTACACTTAACGATATGGGGCATTCTGGCATGACTGCGAGTGATCGCGGTCACACCATGGCGTGATCCCGGCCGGGGGCGCTGTCATGCGCCCCGGAAGCGTGCCAGCACCGCGCGGGAGGCCAGGATCACCCGCTCCGTCTCCGACCAGAGGCCCAGCGCCGGCAGGTCCGCCAGCGGATGGAAGGCGGCGTCGGCGGCATCGTCGCCGGCGCTGGGGGTGCCGGCGGTCCAGCGGCCGACCAGGTCGACCAGGGTGTAGTGGTATTCCACCCGGCCGGCCGGATCGGTGCGGATCGCATCGACGACATCGACCAGGCCCAGGATCTCCGCGGTCACCGCCGTCTCCTCCAGCACCTCGCGGGCGGCGCAGGCGAAGACGGTCTCGCCGGTCTGCTGGCTGCCGCCGGGCAGGCTCCACTGCCCCTGCATCGGCGGGGTGCCGCGGCGCACCAGCAGGACCTCTTCGTCCCGCCAGATCACGGCGCCGACGCCGACGATCGGCCGCGTCGGGTAGCGGCGGCTTTCCGCTTCCGCCGTCATGCCGGGCCGCCCCGGCTTGCCGCAAGGCGCTGCGCCGATAGACTGCGCGGCCGGCCCCCGACCCAATACAAACGGACGGCCCGATATAGACGGAGATGCCTGTGACCGACGCGCCCGACCTTCGCAGTCCAGCCTTTTTCGACGATCCCTTCCCGGTGCTGCGCGGCCTCCTGGAGGACAACCCGCTGCACTGGAATCCCTCGCTCGGCGGCTGGGTGGCGGTGCGCTACGGCGATATCCGGGAGCAGCTGCGCGACCGGCGCTTCTCCTCCGACCGGATGGATCCGTTCTTCGCGCATCTGGCGGCCGACGATCGGGCCGGTCTGGCCAGTCTGGAGCACAACATCTGCCTCTGGTCCGTGTTCAACGATCCGCCGGAGCATACCCGGCTGCGCGGCCTGATGAACAAGGCCTTCACCAGCCGTGCGCTGAAGGAGATGCGGCCGAAGGTGGAGCGGATCGCCGGCGAGTTGGTCGACAGGGTTGCGGAGAAGGGCCGGATGGAGACCATCGCCGACCTGGCCTATCCGCTGCCCGCCTCGGTGATCGGGCTGATGCTGGGCGTGCCCTGGGCGGATATCGAGCATCTGAAGCGCTGGTCCGACGACCTGGCGAAGTTCGTGCTGTACGGCATGATGGGGCCGGCGGAGTATCGCCGCGCCGATGCCGCGATCGCGGAGATGACCGCCTATTTCACCGACCTGATCGCGGAGCGTCGCCGCAACCCGGGCGAGGACGTGGTCTCCGGCCTGGTCGGCGCGGAGGAGCGCGGCGACTTCCTGAGCGTCGACGAACTGGTCGCCACCTGCGTCCTGCTGCTGTTCGCCGGCCACGAGACCACGACCCAGCTGATCGGCAACGGGCTGCTGGCCCTGCTGCAGAACCCTGCGGAGCTGGAGCGGCTGCGCAGCCTGCGCCACGATCCGGAGGCGGTGGCCGTCGCGGTGGAGGAGATGCTGCGCTTCGACGGGCCCAGCCTGGCCCAGGTGCGGCTGGCGGGGGAGGATATCGCGCTGCCGGACGGGCAGGTGATGCGCGCCGGCGACCGGGTGTTCCAGATGCTGGCGGCGGCCAACCGGGATCCGCAGCAGTTCGCCGATCCCGACCGCTTCGATGTCGGCCGCACCGACGCCAAGAGCCACCTGGCCTTCGGCTACGGCATCCATTTCTGCATCGGCGCCCCGCTGGCGCGGATGGAGGGGCAGATCCTGTTCCCGATCCTGCTGGAGCGGCTGGCCGACCTGCAGCTGGAGACCGACGATCCGCACTTCACCCGCTCGCTGGTGGTGCGGGGCCTCACAGCCCTACCAGTCAGTTTCCGGGTGCAGTAGGGCGGGGGATTTTCGGCCTCCTCGGGCCTGACCCGAGGACCCATTCCGCCAGCGGTAACGTGCTGAAAGGACGAAGGAATGGATCCTCGGGTCAAGCCCGAGGATGAGGGTTTCGGCAGGGATGGCCGCCATGCCCTACCAGAGGCGATGGCGGCCGAGCTGCGGCCCTACGCCGCCTTTCCGGACAGCGCCTGCCAGATCCGGTCCGGGGTGGCGGGCATGTCGATATGCGCCGCACCGCGCTCCTTCAGGGCATGGGTCAGGGCGTTCATCACCGCCGGCGGCGCACCGACCGAGCCGGCCTCGCCCGCGCCCTTCACCCCCAGCGGGTTGGTCTTGCAGGGCACCTCGCGCAGAACCACCTCGATCTCCGGCAGGTCGTCCGCACGCGGCAGGCAATAGTCCATGAAGGAGCCGGACAGCAGCTGGCCGCCCTCGTCATAGGCGGTGTGTTCGTACAGCGCCTGGCCGACGCCTTGCGCGACGCCGCCATGGATCTGGCCCTTCACGATCATCGGGTTGATCACCTTGCCCATGTCGTCGACCACGGTATAGCGGACGACCTCGGCGGTGCCGGTGGTCAGGTCGACCTCGACCTCCGCCACATGGCAGCCGTTGGGGAAGGTGATCGCCTCGATCTTATGCTCGGCATCGGCATCCAGGGCGCGGTCCACCGCATCCGGGATCTGGCCGGCATGCAGCGCTTTCGCCAGGTCCATGATGTTGACGGACCGGTCGGTGCCGGCGATGCGGAAGCTGCCGGCCTCGAACTCGATATCCACGGCCGCCGCCTCCAGCATCACCGCGGCGACCTCCTTGCCCTGGGTCACCACCATGTCGCTGGCGGACAGGATGGCGCCGCCCTCGGAGTACAGGGAGCGGGCGCCGCCGGTGCCGCCGCCGAAATTGATCGTGTCGCTGTCGCCCTGCAGCACGCGCACCTTTTCCGGCGGCACGCCGAGCCGGTCGACGACCAGCTGGGTATAGGCGGTCTCATGGCCCTGGCCGGTCGACTGGGTGCCGACCAGAACCTCCACCGTCTCGTCCGCGGTGAAGCGGATCACCGCCCGCTCCGTCGGGGCGCCGCCGGTCGCCTCCAGATAGTAGGCGAGGCCGAAGCCGCGCAGCTTGCCCGCGGCCTTGGCGGCCGCGGCGCGACCGGGGAAGCCCGCCCAGTCGGCGGTTTCCAGCGCCACATCCATGTTGCGGGCGAACTCGCCGGAATCATAGGTCAGCCCGGTCGGCGTCTTCCAGGGCAGCGCCTCCGGCGGGATCATGTTCTTGCGCCGCAGTTCGAACCGGTCGACGCCGAGCTGGTCGGCGGTGGCGTCGATCAGGCGTTCCATCAGGTAGTTCGCCTCCGGCCGGCCGGCGCCGCGATAGGCGTCGACCGGCACGGTGTTGGTCAGCACCCCCTCCACCTGCACATGCATCGCCTGGTAGCGATAGACCGACGGCAGCACCTTGGTGCCGGCCATGGTCGGGATCATCGGCGCGAAGGTGGAGAGATAGGCGCCCATGCCGGCCAGGGTATGCACCCGCAGCGCCAGGAAGTTGTGGTCGGCGTCCAGCGCGATCTCCGCCGTGGAGATGTTGTCGCGGCCCTGGGTATCGGAGAGGAAGGCCTCCGTCCGGTCGGAGACCCAGCGCACCGGCCGGCCCAGCTTGCGGGCGGCATAGGCGCAGAGCACCTGCTCGTTGTAGAGGAAGATCTTCATGCCGAAGCCGCCGCCGACATCCAGGGTGCGGATGCGGATCTTCTCCGCCGGGATCTTGAACACCGCATTGGCCAGCAGGTTCTTCAGCAGCATGGTGCCCTGGGTGGGCAGCCACAGGGTGAAGCGGTCCTCGGCCGCGTCATAGGCGGCGATCGCCGCCCGCGGCTCCATCGAGGCGACCACGACCCGGTTGTTCACCACCCGGATGCGGCCGGTATGGGCGGCCCCGGCGAACAGCTTGTCGACGGCCGCCTTGTCGCCCTGCTCCCAGTCGAAGGCGCGGTTGCCGGCGGCGTCCGGCCAGACCTGGGCCGCGCCGTCCGCGGCGGCGGCCTCCAGGTCGGCAACCGCCGGCAGGTCGTCATAGTCCACCATGATCGCCTCGGCCCCGTCGCGGGCCGCGGCCAGGCTCTCCGCCACCACGAAGGCCACCGGATCGCCGACATAGCGCACCACGCCGTCGGCAAGCGCCGGATGCGGGGTCTCCGCCCGGTCGGAGCCGTCGCGGTTCTTCAGCGGGATCATGCAGGGCAGGTCGCCGATGCCGTCCGCCTTCAGGTCGTCGATGGTATAGACGGCCAGCACGCCCGGCACTTCCAGCGCCGCGGCTGTGTCGATCGACGCGATCCGGGCATGTGCCACCGGCGCGCGCAGCAGTACGCCATGCGCCTGCCCGTCCAGCTGGACGTCGTCGGTATACTGGCCGGTTCCCGTGATCAGGCGCTGATCCTCTACGCGCGCGACCGATTGCGCGACACCGAATTTCGTCATGGCGCGGTTCCTGTTGGTGATGCGGCGCTTCCGGCCCGGGGCCGGAAGCCGGAAGAAAGGCTGCGGGCCGCGCCATTGGCGGCCCGTGCCGCGGGGCGCGGCGCAGGCATAGAATGGGCGGCAGGCCGCCGGCCTGTCAAAGCTGCAGTGCGGGGCGGCATTCGCAGTACGGCACGCCAGGACCGGCCGGGCCGGACAGGCGGTCGGACGGGGCGCTGGGTCAGGCCGAAAGGGCGGCCCGCATCTCGGCGCTGAAGCGCGGATAGGTCTCGGCGATCTCGTCCATCACCTCGCCGCGGATCATCGCCAGGCGCTGCGGGTCGGGGGCCGGCGTGACCGGCACCTCCGCCGGGCAGTCGAAGTCGAACCCGGTCTGGTCGCGGACCTCCTCCACGGTATGGCCGGGATGGACGCTGCGCAGGCGGAAGCGCTGCTGTGCGCGGTCGAAGTCGAACAGGCAGAGCGGGGTCAGCAGGGCATAGGGGCCGCCGGGCCGGTGGATGCCGGGGCTGCTGGAGCCGGGCGCGCTGACGAAGTCGACCTTCTCCACGAAGACCCGGCGGGAGTGCTCCTCCCGGAACAGGATCACCCGCGGGATCATGAAATAGACGAAGGCGGAGCCGAAGGAGCCGGGCCAGCGGATATCGGTGCGTGGATAGTCGCCGATGCCCACCAGGTTGATATTGCCCTGGCCGTCGATCTGGCCGCCGGACAGGAAGAAGGCGTCGATGCGGCCCTCGGCGGCGCAGTCGAAGGTCTCCACCCCGCCATTGGTGAACATGTTGTGGGCCTGCGAGCCCAGCACCGAAATCAGCATCGGCCGGTCGGCCGGCGCCAGCCGGCGGGCCAGCAGTGCGCCGGCGCCGGGCACCGGGGAGGAGGCGCCGACGGTGACATGCCGGCAGCCCTCCAGCAGTTCGGCGATGCTGGAAATCATGATCTCGCGGGCGGCGGTACGTCCCGTTGCGCTACTTGTCATTTGTCAGCCAGATCAATGCTTTGATGCGGAAAGTGCTACCGGGTCATTCCGCTGCGGCGGAGTAGGGCTTCGGCGGTACGGCTTCGGCCGCGAACCGGCGGACATCCGCCGCCGAGCCGGTCTGGGCGAGCTCGATATAGGCCCGCATCGCCACCTCGTCGATCGGGTAGCGGTCCCACAGGTTCAGCGGCCAAGCGCCCATCGCCGCCTCCGCCACATGATCGATGTAGAGGTTCGGGATCACCCCGGCGGCCAGTTCCTCGTTCTCGAACAGGTTGCCGTCGACCACCCGCTCCACCGTCGCCAGGGTGCGGCGTGCCGCATGGGTCATGGTCATCAGCTCGCGCCGCCGGCCGATCCAGACATTGCCGTCCCGGTCCGCCAGGGGCGCGTGGATCGTGGCGATGTCCGGCCGGATCGCCGGGATCAGCACGATCGGGTCGCCGCCTTCGGTCCCGGCTTCGGCGAACGGATTGTCGATCACCTTCCAGTCGGGCCGGTTGGCCAGGATGTCGGATTCCAGGATGCCGCGGATCGGCATGAAGGGAATGCCCTTTTCAGCCGCCTGCAGGCCGGCATAGATCGCCGGGCAGGTGGCGTCCTTCAGCTGGATGCGGCCTTCCTTCACGGCGCGGGTGAAGGCCGGCGCGCTGCCGAACTCGCCCAGGGTCACGGCGGAGGTCTCCACCGAACGGGCGCAGCCGGCGCCGATCAGCATGTCCGCCTGCAGGCCGCTGATCGGCACGCCGACCAGGTCCAGGTCCTGTACGCCACGGGCCGCGATCGCCCGGGTCAGCGCCATCGGCACCCCGCCGTAATCCACCGGCAGGGCGATGCGGCTGCCGTCGCGGACCTCTTCGGCAAGGGCTTCGACAGAGGCGATCTTCCCGCTCATGGTGTGTTCCTCCAGGCATCTGCGACCGTTCCGGCGGTCGGTCCCGCGGGACGGTTCTACGTCCCCCGCGCGGGGAAAGCCAGTCTGGCTCAGTCCCTGCGGGATGCCAAGCCGGGCACCAGGAAGAAGGGCAGGATGCCCAGGCAGAGCGCCAGCACCGAATAGGCGAAGACCAGGTCGTAGGTGCCGGTCAGGTCGTGCAGCAGGCCGCCCATCGCGGAGCCCGAGGCACCGCCCAGGCCGCCGCCGACGGTGACCGTGCCATAGATGATGCCCAGCCGGCGCCCGGCGAAGATGCGCGTGCAGATCGCCGCGATCAGCGGCCCCCGGGCGCCGAACGACAGGCCGAACAGGGCCACGAACAGGATCAGGAAGAGCTGTCCGTCGGTGCGGCCGGTGATCCACAGCATCACCACCCCGGCCAGCGACAGGCCGTAGGACAGCAGCACCGCCGGCCGCCGCCCGATCACCCCGTCCAGCCAGCCGAAGATGTTCATGCCCAGCGGCGTCAGCAGGCCGACGAAGCCCCAGGCCGCGGCCGCCTCGATGCGGGGTATGCCCGTCTCCACCAGGTAGGTCACCGCCTGCAGCGCGACGGAGAACATGCCGTTCCCGGTCAGGAAGTAGACCATGAACAGGCCCCAGAACTGGCGGGTGCGCACCGCGGCCTGCAGGGTCCAGGTCCGCGCCGGGGCGTCGCCGCCGGGCCCGGCTGGCCGCGGCGCCAGGTTGAAGCCGATATCCTCCCGCCCCGCGGCGATGCGCCGCCAGGGCATCACCAGCACCGGGATCAGCGCCAGCAGCGCCAGACCTGCCAGCACCAGATAGGCATGCCGCCAGCCGTCGGCGATGATCAGCCGCTGGGCGAACGGGGTCAGCAGCAGGTTGCCGATGCCGATGCTGGAGAAGACGATGGCCATGGCGATGCCCAGCCGGCCGCGGAACCAGCGGCTGAGGATGGCGCTGTGGGGGATCGTCCCCATGCCGGCGGCGGCGATCCCCAGCATCAGGCCGGCGGTCAGGTAGAACTGCCACAGCGCATCCGCATGGGATGACAGGAAGGCGCCGCCCGCCAGGAACAGGATGCAGCCCAGGAACAGCCAGAACGGGCCGAAGCGGTCGAAGACATGGCCCACCAGCGGACCGACCGCGCCGGCGGACAGGAAGAAGAAGGAATAGATGCCGGCGACCTCGGCCCGGGTCCAGCCGAAATCCTCCTGCAGCGGCAGCAGGAAGACCACGAAGGTCTCCCCCATGCCGCGGCCGATCAGGGCGAGCAGGAAGCAGACGGGGACCAGGGCGAAGGCCAGCCGCAGGCGCCGGTCGCGGAGCAGCAGCTCCAGCCGGCCAGGCTGGCCGCCCGGCGGCGGGGTCCGGTGCGGGTCGCCCGGCTCAGCCCTACGCGCCATCCATCCGTCCTACCCGTGCGCCCTACTCATGCAGTCCCTGCCATCCCGGTGCCGGCCGGGCGCGCCGCCTAGCCGGCGCGCCGCTTCATCTCCCGCGCGATGACAAGCTGCAGGACCTGGCTGGTGCCTTCGTACAGCCGGAAGATCCGGACATCGCGGTAGAAGCGCTCCACCGGATAGTCGGCGATGTAGCCGGAACCGCCATGCACCTGCACGGCGCGGTCGGCGATGCGGCCCACCATCTCGGAACAGAAATACTTCGTGGCCGCCGCCTCCATGGTCAGCGACTCGCCCGCGTCGTAGCGCGCCGCCACGCTGCGGACCAGTGCCTCGGCCGCCAGCAGGTCGGTCTGGCTGTCTGCCAGCATCGCCTGCACCAGCTGGAAATCGACGATCGGCTGGCCGAACTGCCTGCGCTCCGTCGCATAGCGCAGGGATTCGTCGATCAGCCGCCGGCCGACCCCGACGCAGAGAGCGGAGATGTGGATGCGGCCACGGTCCAGCACCTTCATCGCGGTCTTGAAGCCCTGGCCCTCCCGGCCGCCGATGATGCAGTCCGCCGGCACCCGGACATCGTCGAAGATCACGTCGGCGACCTGTGCGCCCTTCTGCCCCATCTTGCGGTAGGGCTTCGCGATCTGGATGCCCGGCAGGCCGGAATCGACGATGAAGGCCGAGATGCCGCCCGCCTTCGACGCTTCGGGATCGGTGCGGGCCATCACCGTGAAGATGCCGGCGGTCGGCGAGTTGGTGATGAAGCGCTTGGTGCCGTTCAGGACATAGCTGTCGCCGTCGCGCACCGCACGGGTCCGCAGCGAGGCCGCGTCGGAGCCCGATTCCGGCTCGGTCAGGCAGAACGAGGCGATCAGCTCGCCGCTGGCCAGCCGCGGCAGGTAGGCCTTCTTCTGTGCCTCCGTGCCGTCGATCAGGATGCCCTGGCTGCCGATGCCGACATTGGTGCCGATCAGGCTGCGGAAGGCCGGCGAGGTCCAGCCGAGTTCCATCACCAGCTCCGACTCGGCCGCCATCGTCAGGCCCAGCCCGCCATATTCCTCAGGGATCGACATGCCGAACAGGCCCAGCTCGGCGACCTCGCGCCGCACCTCTTCGGGGATGCTGTCGGTCTCGGCGACGGTTTCCTCCAGCGGCACCAGGCGATCGTGCACGTAGCGGCGTACGCCTTCCTTGAGTTCGGCGATGACGGACGGGTCCATGCGGTGGCTTTCCTTCTACGATATGCCCTGCTGACGGTGTTCTCTGTCGCGGGCGCGGCCGCCGCCGCCGCCGGGAAGCGGCAGCCGGCGATCCGCGGTCAACGGCGCGATTGCAGCAGCGTTGATAATGCCCAGCCGACGAAGATGGCAATCAGGACGATCAGGATGCCGTAGGCCAGCCGCTGTTCCTGTGCGAACTGGTAGAGGGTCTGTTCCAGGCCGCGCTTCATGACGAACAGCGGGGTCGCCTGGGCCGCGACCACCCGGTCGTCCCGGATCAGGTAGACCTCCGCCCGGTAGGTCCCGACCGGAACCGTGGCGGGAAACTCGATCGGTGCGCGGAACAGGCGCTGGCCGACGAAGACGACGCCCGACTCGTACAGGTTGAACAGGCCCTCCTGCGAGCGGATGCGGATCAGGGCGTCGCGGAAGTCGGCGGTCGCGGCGACATCGACCCCGCTTTCCTGGATCACCGGCATGTCGAGATAGTCGGGGCCCGCCTGCAGCTGTTTCAGCAGGGCGGGCGAGGCGAAGTCGCTGCGCTTCCGGGTGGTGGCGACCGCGTAGTACCCGGGTACGTCTGCCAGCTGGGTCTCGCTGCGGTTCATCCAGACCCCGAGGGTCTGCTCCTTGCGCCGGACCATCACCCGGTCGGAGGGGCCGCGCACGATCACCACCAGGTCGCCCGGTTCCGAGATGGCGCCGAACAGCAGCAGGGAGGTTCCGGAAAAGCTGGAGGTGATGGAAATGAGATGGTTGGACAGATCGGTGACCAGGGCACCGTCATAGGCGGCGGCCCGCGCCGGCCGGGGCTGTCCCGCCGCCAGGCTGCAGAGGAGGGCGAGGCAGAGCAGGAGCAGCGGGACGACCGGTCGCCGGGACGGCGCTCCGGGCCGGTGCCGAAGGGGGTGGCGGCGCAGGGGGGTGTCGCATAGGGAGTTGCCGCATAGGGGGCGTTGGCGAAGGGGGCGGTTGCGGGCGCGGTCGCCGCCCTTGCCTGCATCTACGCCCCGCTGCCGCATCGCCCCTGCTCCCGACGGCCTGTGCCCGCTCAGGCCTGCAGTCTAGGCCAGCCGTCCGGCGAACCGGAAGAGGCGGCGGCGCCGCAGGTCAATCGCCGAACAGGCGGCCGAACAGGCCACGACGCCGGTAGCGCATCTCCGGCCCCGGATAGGGCATCTGGTCGTCATTCTCCATGCGCTCGAACAGGCGGGTCAGGGTCCGTTCCAGCGGCGTGACCTGCAGGGCGGCGCGCTCCGCCTTCCGCTCCGCCTCGTCCAGCCGGCGGTCGACCTCGCCGACATGTTGCAGCTTGTCGGCGATGCTCTCCAGACGCTCGCTCATCGGCCGCAGCCGGTCGGCCATCGGCTGGATCTTGTCGGTGTTGTAGCGAAGTTCCTCGGTGCTGCTGCGGATCGCCGCCTTCACCTCCTCGGTCTGCCGCCGCAGCGCGTCGAGCAGGGTATCGAGCGCCTGGGCCTGCATTGGCTGCCCGACAGGCTGCTGTCCGGCAATCGGTTGCGCGGCCTGGCTCGCTTCCGTCAATCCCGCGCCCTGGGCATAGGCCTGCGGCTGCATCATGCCGGCCGCGGTGGTGCCCGCATAGGGCCCGGCCGGCGAGGGGAAGCCGGGATGCCCGCCCTGGAGATGCCCGCCCTGCAGAGGCCCAGCCTGAAGATGCGCGGAATGGGATTGTCCCGGATGCGGCTGTCCGGCCTGCGGCTGTCCGGGATAGGGCTGGCCCGCGGGCTCCGCCGGCGCGGCCAGGCCCAGTTCCTCGGCCGCGGCACGCTGGATCACCCGGTTCAGCCATGCACCGACCGTCAGCCCGGCGCGGCGGGCTGCCATCTTGGCGGCTTGGCGCGTGTCCGGGTCGATGCCCTTGACGCTCCAGGGTTGCCCCTTGTCCATCAGCTCGGCCGCGCCGCGCTTGTTGTCGGATACACCGGTCGGGTCCAATCCCTGATGGGCACGCGATCCGTGCAGCCAGTGCACCGGATCTGCCTGCTGTCCCTTGTCTGCCGGCTGTCCCGCCTCCGACCCCGCTCCGGCTCCGCTTTCGGACCCCGGTTCGGATCGCTGGGCGGGCAGGACATAGCCCGTCGCCCGCCGGCTGCCTTTCGCGCTCTCGGCGGGACGCTGCGCCTCCCGCCGGCCCAGGCCGGAACCCGGTCTGTTCCCCGAACCTGCCAACGACCCGTCATAGCTGATCAAACGGCACCTGCCTGCTGTCGCATTCCGCCGAGCGGCGGTCACCACGTCGAATTGCGTCGATGACAGAACGCGGCAAGGCGAAAAAAGATCCCAGCGATCAGACCGGGTAAGACCTCTGATCCGGGATCATACGAATTCAGGAAGATCTGGAAAGCCCGGGTGGCCCCAGAGTGCCGAGAATCATCGGAAAATCCGCTTGTCCAAAAGGATAAGAGCTAGGACTACCCGGGCTGCGTGACGCGCGGCTACATCGGACGACTCTGCCGTGTGTGGTCTGTCATGCCTCAGCTGATGGCGCGACGGACCGCGATCGCGCTCATGATCACCGCGACGCCGAAGAGCAGCAGGTTGATGCCAACCAGCAGGCCCAGCACCCAGGCCGCGGCCTGCGGCAGGGCAATCCAGATCAGGATCGCCAGGACGACCCCTGCGAGGCCGTTGAACACCATCCAGCCCCAGCCGGCGGCATGCCGGTTGCTGAGCCCCGAAATGATTTTCGCCAGGCCTTCGACGAAGAAGAAGATCGACAGGATCAAGGTGACCGTGACGGTGCCCTGCAGCGGATAGACCAGCAGCAGGATGCCCGCCACCAGACCAAGCAGACCGGCCAGGGCATCCCAGATCCAACCAGGCCGCTGCTTGCCGAAGACGGCATTGCCAAGCCCGACCACGCCGGTGATCAGCAGCAGCCAGCCGAGGAAGATCTCCACCGCCAGGCTGGCGACATGCGGCAGCGCGATGGCGACCACCCCCGCGATGATGAACAGCAGCCCGACCAGCCAGAACAGCCAGCTGTACTTGCGGTAGGCCTCGCCCGCCCGCTGCCGGAATTCCTCAGGCGTCATCCGTGCAATCATCTGTCCAATCCCCCGTCATGCGGTCCATAGGGACCTGTTCGATTTGCCGAGCCGGTGTTGCCCGGGCGGCTCTTGCCGCCGGCAGGCAGGACAGCCGCCGGCGGGTGGTCGTTAGCGGCTTGTCTGCGCGAGCTGTCGCAGCTCCATCAGGAGACCGCGGCTGGGCACGCCGTCGGCCGGCAATCCGGCGGCCTGCTGGAAGGCGGTGATCGCGGTCCGGGTCCGGCTGCCGATAACCCCGTCGGCAGGACCGGCGTCGAAGCCAAGGCGGTTCAGCAGGTCCTGCAATTCGGCGACCTCCTGCCGGCCCGACAGGGGTGACATCTGTTCTGCCCCCCGTTCTGCCCCCTGGTCCGCCGCATCTGCCATGCTGGTCTGGCTGGTCTGGCTGGTCTGGCCGGTCTGGCCGGTCTCTGGCGCGGGCTGACCGGTATCCCCGGCACCCGATGCCATTGCTTCGGCCGGTGCGGCGGTGTCGCCGGCGGTCATGCGCCCGGGCGCATCGGGCTCCGGCGCGGTTTCCGCCCTGCCGGCGCCGCTGTCCTGCATGGCCGTTCCGGCGGCATTCAGCCTTGCCACAACGTCCGGCCCCAGGGTGGCGGCGAGCGCGCGCTCGCGCTCCGCGGCGACCGGGTCGCCGGCTTCCGCGGCCATCCGGTAGTACCGATAGGCCTGCTGCCGGTCCTGCTGCACCCCCAGGCCCGATTCCAGCATGTTTGCGTAGTTGAACTGTGCGTCGGCAAGACCGGCATCGGCTGCCCGCCGGTACCACTTTGCTGCCTGATAGTAGTCCTGGTCGACACCTTCGCCGCGGGCATAGAGCGTGCCGAAATTGAACTGGGCGTCGGCATTTCCCTGGTCCGCGGCGACCGCGTACCAGTAGGCGGCCTGTTCCAGGTCGCGCGGCACCCCCTGGCCCTGCTCGTAGGCCACGCCGAGTGCCAGCTGTGCAGGCGCATAGCCCAGGTCCGCCGCCCGCTGGAACTGAATCGCGGCAGCGTCCGGGTCGCGCCGGACACCGATGCCGTCGTGCAGTCGCAGGCCCAGCTCATAGGCCGCCTGGGCGCTGCCGCCGTCGCTGGCCTGTCGCAGCTCTGCGATCGCGGCCGCGGCCTCGGCGCCGTTCCTGGGCCCGTCATCGGCGCGCGGGACGTCGCCCAGGGCCCGGGGGCTGTCGCGGGGGGCGTCGGCCGTCGCTGCGGGCAGTGCGGCGGGCGCGCTGCTGTCCGGGGCAGCGTCGGCGGGGCCGGGCCTTGCCGGTGTGCCGTCGGTCTGGCCCTGCTGTGCGCGCCGTTCCTGGTCGAGCGTGACATAGTCGATGCCGTCCGGCGCCGTCGAATTGTTCAGCAGTGCCAGCACGACCGCGGCGCCGGCAACCAGCAGAACGCCGATCGCCGCCAGCAGGAGCGGCCGGCGCCGCGACCGGCGGGGCGCCATCTCGGCCGCCGCAAAGTCGGGCCAGCCCTCCTCCGCCGCCGGCGGCAGGCCGCCGGCGATGCCGCCGTGCCGCTCGCGCCGCGACCGGCGTG